>JACCDY010995738.1_pt1 | contig 21916 bp, 18 predicted proteins | sample 7446391 | NCBI WGS metagenome assembly JACCDY01 (sample SAMN15323451, study PRJNA562643) | freshwater metagenome | isolation source: river surface water | place: USA:Blue River Watershed | collected 2017-08-18 | reverse complement strand
GACCATAAGGACGTAGCGGGTGCGACTAAATATGTGCAAGATGCAACAAAAGAACTGGTTCAAGGCTCAACGAGTCTCGGACTTCTCACAATTACAAAATCGTTGAAAGCGGAATATAAGAATCCACAGGGCGTGGCACATAAAGTGCTTGCAGACCGAATGGCAGCACGAGATCCAGGATCTGCACCAGCAGCGGGAGATCGTATTGGCTATGTATATGTCAAACCTCCTCCAGGACAAGCAGCCTCGAAGCTACAGGGTGATCGAATTGAGACACCAGCGTATGTGAAGGCGACAAAAGGAATGGAAATAGATGCTATGTATTATATTGATCATCAGATCAAGGTTCCTATTAGTCAGATGTTTGGTTTACTATTAGAAGATATGCCAGGCTACCGAGCTTCAATGTTACCATCGAATTTTGATGAATTTGATATGGAAAGACAATTAGGTGAGCGAGAATATGTAGCAGAGAAGATATTATTTAGTCCAGCAATTGCGGCTGCTCATTCAGCTGCTGAGAAGAAATTTATCACGACAATGTTTCCTGGTGCAAAACCATCTACTACGGGTACTAAAGCAGTACAACGTAATACCGCGTCGCCTAAGAACGAAATTGTTGCAGCAGCAGCGCAACCAAAGAAGGTTGTCCAATCACGTCTAACAAACTATTTCCAAAATCGAGAAATTGCTAAAGCAATGAAGAAGATTCTATCGGATAGTGATGGCTCCTCTACAGGTAGTAGAAGTAGCACAGCATCTTCTCCGAAAAAGAAATAATTAATTTAGGATCATTAATGGAAAAAATTGAAAAATTTTTTTCGTGATTTAATTCAATATGAAATGACAATTACACGTCAAGCGGCTGTTTTCTTTGATGGAGTACAGATATATGAGGCTGGTTTAGCTGAAATCAGTATTGATGCTGAAGGTAAATGGAAATGCATGGATGATCATCTTGTACGTAAGGTATATTCATCTCTACATCTATATGGGCGTGAATATATGAAAAATCAATATACGTATATTTATGGTTATTATATTACTAAGGATGGAGGTCACATACATCTATGGTCCTCGAGACCTACAGATGAATTCCGCAAAAAACATTATCAGTGATTGTATGTGTTAATAATATAATACTTATATTATTAACAATTAAGAGATGGGAAATACAATTAGTGAAGTACCCGGTTCACTCTCCAGCTCAAAGCCCTTTGGGCTAGACGCTGGTGAGCAAACGCTACCCGCAGCTCTGCTGTGGGGCGGTTCGGCTACGATCAAATCTTTTTTGGGTATAAAGGTCTTAAATTTGGAAGATGCATATGAACAAATGGCTATAAATGAGACAGAAGATCAGTATCTAAGAAGTTGTACGGAGTCACCGCCGAATTTGAATGCGATTCATAAGATCTATTTGAAGCCATGTAGGCCTCCTGCAACGACTGAGACGATGAGTAATGCTGCAGTGGCTGCAATGCCGGCTTCATTGGTTCCATCGACAATTAAGGTGGGAATCTTTGAAGATGGATTGCCGCATACACGGCCACCGTCCACTATTTGGTTTCCTGAATCTTTATTGAGGAAGGGTTCTGCACATTTTAATGAAACTTTTTTACATGAGTGTATACATTTACACCAAAGGGAACATGAAGATTTATGGGATAAATTTTATAGGGAGCAATGGAATTTTATTCGTTATAAGGGGACTATACCAAAAGAGGTTGAAGCCCGCCGTCGATTAAATCCTGATACTATAAGGGCGCCATTTTATGCATGGTTGAGTGCTGATAAGAGCCCATATATACCGGTTGTTGTTTATAAGAATCCTGAAGATGCGGATTTATCAGAAGTTCGTTTGATATTTGTTCGTCCTGATGGATCATGGTCAGCAGTAATGCCACCAGGATGGATGGAATTCTTTGGAACTCAAATTCCATCTATTTGTGAGCATCCACATGAGATGGCGGCATATATATTGAGTGATAATTCTAATCCATTTGATTCAGAGGCAGCTCGTCGTTTAAGGAATATGTATACTACCTTTAATCGTGGTCGAAAATAGGGTGATAATGATATCATTGAAAAAATATGGAATAGAATTTGAAGGGAGATTAGAAGATGCTATAAAAATATCGAAATCAATGATACCAGAACGAAAAACAAATAGGAATGGGAAGAAGATTAGTGAGGGTCGTTATGGCCGTGTAGAAGAATGGTTTGAAAGTGATGGATCTTTGATTTATGAGAAGATTCCAAAACATGAAGAAGGGAATCTTTTAGCGGAGGCGTGTTTACAAATTGCAGCACGTAATTGTCTTCTGGCCATAGGTCATGAATCTTCAATTTCTGAAGTGAAGAATATTTTAAGATGGGATCGGCGAATAACATTTATGATGGAGCCATTTACTGATGTTCTTTATCTTCAAAACGCTCTTCATCTTCTTCATGAAAATCGTACAATGAGAGGGAAGATATTTGACTTCTGGTTTCTTCAAATCTTCGCTCATATCTGTCTTCTTCTTGGCTATCTGGAAGAGAATCTTCAACTCAATCATCGTGACCTGAAAGGGGATAATATCTTGATTTCAATGCGGCCATCTGCTGCCGTGCATACTATTCCTTATGGGGGATTTCAATGGACAATTAATGTTGAACATGAAATCAAATTAGTGGACTTCGGTCTTGCATGTAATGGTACTTCGATAAATACTGGATCTGTGGTCAGTGCTGGTTCAGTCTATGAGATATCAGATTGGTGTCCAAAAGAGGGACGTGATCTATATTTATTGTTGTGTTATTTTTATGCACAACGGACTTTTAGGGAGATGGTTTCAGGGGAATTATTGGCAGTGATTGAAGATTTGTTATTTTTACCAGCAGGTGGTCGCGTAAAAGAGTTTTTATTACGCCATGGGCTCGAGCGACTTTCATGGATAGCTTTTTTGGCAAATAATAAGAAATTCAATTGCGGAAAATGCTGTCCGGTTCTGATCCTGAATTGGATCTCTTCTTCATATCCTCAGGTATTAAAAAAATATGTTAGTGTTTAGTAGATTTAATGCAATCTACAATTATATTTATACCTGAGGATAAAAGAGGCTTAGTAATTGGAAAAGAAGGTTCTAAAATTAAAGAGATTAGAAGTAGATCGGGGGCTCGTCTTTCTGATATAGATCGTCGATCAGGTAAATTAACAATAACTGGTTCACAAACTCAAATAAATTTAGCGGAAAGTATGATAAATGATATAATAAATCGTGATCGCGGTGGCGGAGCAGGTGGTTATGGTGATCGTCGACCACCAGGTGGTGGAGCTGGTGGTCCTGCTCCTACTCGTAGATCTGAAACTTTGGCTAAACCTGCTGCTCCCGCACCCGCACCTTCTGCTGCTGCTCCCGCACCTTCTGCTGCTGCTCCCGCACCTTCTGCTGCTGCACCTGCACCTGCAACAACATGTCCAAGAGGTGATCATGCATCTATCATAATATATGATTATGAAAATGATAAAATTTTAATTGTTCGTGAAGGCAAAGCTGAATCAATTCAATTATCTACAAAAGTAAAAGGACAGCCACAATTTGTTGGTACTCAATTAAAAAATCGATTTACAGACGTTGAAACTGATATACATTTTTTTTCAAATAAAGATTTTATAAATGGTCTATATGATAAATATAGAAATTTAGAATTAACATCAGAAATTATTTCGGAATTGAATGAGGCTTTTAGAGAATATTGTGGTGTACGTGGTGATTATGATACTGTGTTTAGAATAAGAACAGAGTCGAAATCTGGTAATCCTATTTTTCAAATTAGATTACCTACATCATCATATGGTGTACCTAAAGGTGGATATGAGACAAATGATAATAATTTATGCAAAACAATTATTCGTGAATGTAAGGAGGAATTAGGTATTACTATACCAGAAAATGAATTAGGCCATTTACGCCATACAACAAGAGAAGGTAATTTTTATTGGTGTGTTAATGGTCAAACAGCACAAGATATTTTAGATTTATTTTACTTTGATTTTTATAGACAAAGTGAAGTATTTATTCCACAATTTGTATCACGAGTAAATCCGATGGGTGAAATGTCTCGTAATGGTAATAGAGAAGGTTTCATAATTCCAGATTCTTATAATGCAGCTATTAATGGTGGTCTTGCTATAAATATAAATAATCCTTCAAGTAAAATTATTAATCAAGTAGCTGTAAAACCAAAATGTTCAGGTGCTGTAGGAGGTGGTGCAGGAGGTGGTGCAAATGTTGAGCCAGGAATTATGGGATCTGCTAATCGTCTTTTAGCACGTAAATATATTTCAGAAGAAAGGTATAGATCAATAATTAATTCATTAGAATTAATGTCATCTATGCGTAAAGCAAGAAAAGGAAAAACCCTATTTCCATCTTTACAACAACAATTAGAGGATAATTCAAGTTCAGCTCGAAATGTTTTAAGACAATTAAGAGAGAGGGGTTTTACAAGAAATAATATACCATCTGAATTTAATTTAATTAATGGATTATTAGAATTTAATGATACAATTGAAACAGGAAGAGCCGATGGTGGTGGCGCAGGTGCAAATTTGCATGCTAATGCAATAGAACGTATTAAGAAGGCCAGAAAAGGTGGTGCAAGACGTACACGAAAAAATCGCGGTCGTAAGAGCCGCAAGAGCCGCAGAGCAGCCAGAAATAATTAATTATTATAAATATACAAATCATTAATTGAGTTATCCTTATTTAACTCAATTGATAATTTTAGCATGTACGATTCATATCGTATAATTTCAATTATATTTCCATCTTGATCCCATTTTGTTCTATAGCCATCTGGACAATTACAAATATATTTAGCCTCAATGAACTTTTTACCATTATTATGCCAGTGATATGAATAACCTGAATATTTATCGTTTTTCATCAATATAAAACTACTTAGTTTATTATTAATTAAGTTAATTAGAAATCCATCTTTGTTTCCATCATTATTAATAGAATAAATACTTTTAATTGTTGAATTTACATATTCTTCAATAATTTTATTTTTACGGGCGTATTTTTTTGATACAAAAGCAATAAAAGTTGCTAATTCTTCATCATTATGTTCTATATCTTTAATAAGTCCATTATCTGTCATGCAGTATTGCATTTGATTATCTAATATTAAAAAAATAAGTAAATTAATCAAATTTTTTTCCGATGGATTAACGACTACGCCACTGATCACCGCACACATTGCAAATATACAAGAATTTCATATTAACGGCATCATATTTAATATAAATTACATCTGATTTTGAACCACCTTTAACTGATGGACAGTTTTCATTTTTGCATTTGATATTGTCGACGTGGGGTAACGTAGGGTCATCGCGAGTGAATTCATTGACGAGGATCTTATAACCTTCATTAACTTTTTCTTCAAGATTAGTGTAACTAACGAGACCACCAGTTAGCTCCTCTTCAGAGTGGCCACATGAACGACATAGACGTGTCAATTTGCCTTCATCCATATTAAGATATAGATAATAACGGCAAACAGGACAAAATTTCATAGCGGCTGATGGTTCAGAAGTCGCTGACATTTCCTATCTAATAATATTGATGAATAGTTAGGCCGCCGCAATCCTCAATTTTATGTATGCGCTGTGCTTACGCTTATTAGTCGCTACGCTTGTGCGCCTCAAAGGCTCACTAAGTCAAACACATATACTAATAGAGGAATATGGCCGGTGGAGCATTAATTCAATTAGTAGCATACGGCGCTCAGGATATATTTATAACAGGTAATCCACAGATTACTTTTTTTAAATTGATATATCGTCGTCATACAAATTTTGCGATGGAATGGATTCAGCAGCGTGATCAGAATTCGAATGGTAAATTCGGTCATCGTATGGAAGTGGTAATCGATCGAGTCGGCGATCTTATTGGTGCAATGCATTTAGAAATTGAAGTGCCTGCATTAATGCAGGAACAGGCTGGTTTTACGGCAAATGGATCACAAGCAACAAGTACATGGGTCGGTTTCTGTAATTCATTTGCCCATGCTGTGATAAAGACCGTAGATATGCAAATAGGCGGTCAACTGATTGATCGTCAATATGGAGATTGGCTCGAAATCTGGTCTGAAATATCATTGGATGAATCCAAACAGGCAGGTTATCGGCGTATGATCGGAAAGCATACAACCGATATCGCACTACAATTTAATGCAATGCCTAATGGTTGTGATGCAGGATCAGGTAGTAGTAGTAGTGCAGGAACAAATAAATATCGCTTCCGTGTACCACTACAATTTTGGTTTAATCGTTGTCCAGGACTATATTTACCGTTAATAGCATTACAATACCATGAAGTACGTTTTACATTTGATTTAAGAGCTCCGGCGTCTTTAATACGTTCTGATGTGAATATTCCTGTGCCATTAGACTATGCTGGACAGCCATGGAATGCAATAGATATTTCTTTATGGGCAAATTATGTGTATTTGGACACGGATGAACGTAAGAAATTTGTTACACAGCCACATGAAATATTGATGGAGCAATTACAATTTAATACAGGACTTGGTATAGCAGACCGTGCAGAGAATTTTTCAGCACAGATGGAATTCAATCATCCTCTAAAGGAGTTTATTTGGGCATTACCTGATGTAACATCTTGTGACCTCGAAGGTAATTCACTTCTGGGGAATACATATTTTGCTTATAGTCCAAACGGTCGAGATACCTTTGAGCGTGGTAAATTTATTTTTAATGGAAACGATCGTTTTGATGCAAAGCAGGCAGAATATTTCCGTCAAGCACAAACTTATGAACATCATACACGAATACCTTCAAAACACATTTATGTCTATTCATTTGGTCTAAAACCAGAGGATATGCAGCCTTCCGGTACTTGCAATGCATCACGTTTAGATGATGTAACAGTTAGTTTTACATTTGATTCAACATGTTTAAATACAAATAGACAGTTACGTATGTATGCTCGCAACTATAATGTGCTTCGTATTATGAGTGGACAAGGTGGATTAGCATTTAGTAATTAATAGATGCGTGTAGCCTTGATCTAAAGGTTTTAATGCTGACAATTAGAGGGATATGTCACAAGAAATCTTAGATGATGCAAAAATATGTACATTAGAGGTGACATGTGGAACATGGTTTAATAATAAAAGAATTCGTAATATTGCAGATGGTATTGAACTTGTTGATGGTATCAATCTCGGTCAATTATCTACGAATATTGGACCAATTATTGAAGATGTTTCAACATTGATTGGTGCGGGACCAGGTTTAATTGGCACATGGGCAAACTATGCTGCAATTAACAATGTAAATGTTAATAGTAATAATATATATTCAACAGTAAATCAAACATTTATAAATGGTCCAAATTCTATCACTATAAATTATGAAACATTAAATGGATTTGCATATACAAGCACTGCATTTAGTACATTAGCTCAATATGTTGCTGTAGATTCATGTTTATTAGTTCAAACAGCTTCAAATCTATCATCACTAAGTTCATTTGTAAGTTCTATAGATTCAAGATTATCAAATGTAAGTAGTGGATTTAGTACACTTACTGCATATACTGCAGTTCAAGCATGTTTAACTGTTACAAATAAAAATGAGATATCAACTCTTGAGGGAAATTTACCTGCTCGTCGTCAAATTGCTTTTTCAACTATAAATATTAATACTGCCACGGCAACACAAATAGTTGGTACTAATATAAGTACATTAGGTTGGTTAACGACATTTAGAGCACCGAGTATTCCACTAACAATAAATTTAGATCTTAGTACTATTAATCTATGGCCGAAACAAGAATTTGATTGTATGAGATTTGGTCATATTGGTCCATCAGGAGATTCAATTGTTAATATATATGCAAATAATGCAGTTGATGCAGCGTCATATTTAGGTTCAATGAGTCCTGGAACAAGTTATACATATGTTTATAATGGTCCTTTACCTCCTACACAGGCATCTATAATTGCATCAACAAATTATATTCGTTTAACTGGTATTTAATACTAACAAAAAAGAGGCTCTGATCAGGCAAAGCCTGTTAACCTCCAGGATCCCTCTATAGGGCATCCTTACCGATTCAACAATAATAGATCGGTGACTATCCCCTTTGTACAAGTAAGTATTGTATCAGGATGGGGAGAAGAATTACCTGCCTCCTCGTTCCTGGGGAGGGCCATGGCAGCCATGTGATGCTCACTCGAGAGAGCAATCGCCATACTGCGAAGATGTTCTGTCTCTGGCCTACCCCTTAAAATACTTGAGTAAATGTCAAGCAGGATAGGACGCAGCATAGTACCACTGTTACCTCAAGGGTTACATGTAGTCTAACGACTTGGCCGTCTCTCGGCCTGTATCACAACTGGTGATACCCAGGATCCTCCCGATTTTTCACCCACTGTGGGGCCAGCACAACAGCTGAATAATCTGGAGTTGCCGCAACTTCTTTCGGACACTGTCATCCTGTGGAAGCAACCGTCAACCACAGGACCGCGGCTCGAACCGCAATATATTATACAATAAAAACACGTTTTCAGTTTTTTTCTTGGAAAATTATGAGCGCAAGCCATAGATTAAATGCAGAGTATGTGCTTTGCACATACTCTACATGAAATTTTTGAAAGCTCTGCTGTCAAAAATTACGCTAATCTTTTGGCTGTGAAACTGCCAAAAGATTACATGAAATCTTCATAAATCAGTTTAATATTCTTTCCAGGAATAATATGATAATATATTGATCCTTCACGTACCAGTTCACTTTGCAAAACAATTAGATTATCCAAACTAACGGTCAACATTTTTGAGCCATTCTCTCGATCGGTAATAGTATAAGTAAGCTCGTTTTTCAATTTTGAATTAACACGACGAATATAATCATTAATTGAAATTTCTTCCATAGTGCTACACTCCTTTTATTATATTTGTAAAGGGATAAAATAAAATTCAAATTTTTCGTAGGTGGAGTCTAAAAAATTGAGCCGTCCGACCTCTGCGTATAAAAAACAAGAATATTTCCACCACTGTTAGAAATGACATCACTTCATGATAGCGCACTCGTCAAATTCTTGGCATCGCGTAAAGTGGAGGGTCGTCAACCGTATTCGTTAACGGGGATGGGTGCAATTACTGGGCGTTGGATGATATCTGATGAAGATTATCCGAAATTCCTGGTACTCCTGCATAATTATTTATTCGAACTGAAACTTCGTCCTCTCAATCTTGTTGAGCAGCGTCGTCCAGATCGTTATTCACCGCTTCTTGTGGACTTGGACTTCAAGTACTCGCCCACGGGACAGCTATTTCGCCGATTCACTGATGAACATATTGGTAATTTCATTGTCGGTTTCACAGATGTTCTCAATAAGTTCTATGACTTGAAGCATTTCACTGAACCACCTCGATTCTTCGTCTGTCTTCGTCCCATGCCCTATGAACAAAAGAAGGCAGGGGAACGTATCATTAAAGATGGGATTCATATCATTTGTCCTGATATCGTGATTAGTGCTGAGCATCAGATCGCTATTAGGACAGCAGCTCTACAAAATAACATCATCGCAGATTGCTTTGAAGGTACTGATTATATCAATGCCGATAAGGATGTCTATGATGAGGCTATTTCGGCTGGACGTAATGGTTGGCTCTTTTATGGAGAGTCCAAACCAGATATTCCTCCTTATTTGTTGGCTGCAGTGTATGAATTTGATCCAGCAACCGAAGAAGTATCCTATGGTTCAATTGAAGATTTCTCAAGCAAAAATCTTATTAATCTATTCAGTATTCGGTTCAATATTGAACCAACTGGATTGAAGATTAAACCAGAAATGGTTGAAGAATGGGAAGCATTGAAGAAACCTAAATATGAAGTTCCAATGCCGCCTGTTCCAAAGGCTCTAAAGGAAGATGATGAAGAAAATGAAATTGTCGAAACCGGTACAGCAGTAGATACTGTTAGTGGGAAGATCCCTGAATGGGCTCAATTCCGTGGCTATGATGAAGGACAAATAGAGTTGGCGAAGACTCTGGCACGTGAATGCTTGTCAAAAGAACGCATGGACGGATTCCATACATGGCTTGAAGTAGGTTGGTGTCTACATACAATTGATTCAGGTCATGATATGTTTGATACATGGATGGAAGTCAGTGCAAAATCGGAGAAATTCCGTATGAATAATATCAATCAGCTTAGAATTGATTGGCAGAGGAATTGGAATCGTGGAGATTCTGATAGTAAGTTAACTCTTGCTTCACTGCGATTCTGGGCAAAACTCGATAATCCTCAACGGTACAAAGAAATCGTTGATGATGATCTTATTGATAAGATCCAGAATAAGGTGTATGAATGCAATCACAATCATGTGGCGCAGATCATGTTTGAAATCTTCTCTGGACATTATCGTAGTACTGCCGATTCAAAGTCGGTAGACTGGTATGAATTCAAGAATCATGTGTGGCGTAAGCTGCAGAAAGGTATTGAAATTCGTAACCATATTTCCACTAAATTGATCACTTTGATTGCTGCGGCTCAGAACCGTCAGCGCTCGAAGTTTGCAACCAGTGTGGATTCGAAGAACTTCAAGAACTCCGAAGATTACAAAGACTTCGAGGCCTTGATTCGTTTCGAGAAACAACTTTATAATGCTGGATTCAAAGACAGTGTTATGAAGGAATGTGAAGGCATCTTCTATGAAGATGGTTTCAGTGAAAAGATGAATCTGAATGCAAATCTTGTTGGTTGTGCTAATGGTGTCCTTGATCTACAAGGACCAGATGAAGAGAATCCTTGTATTATCTTCAGGAAAGGCCAACCAGATGATATGATCAGTTTCCAAATGGGTCGGTGTCCTGATATGGAAGCTATCCCTTATATACCATATGAAGAAATCTGTGATGATCCCATTTATGAGGAGATCGATGATTTCTTCGAGAAACTCTTCCATGATGAGGAGGAGCGCGACTATGTGTGGCGACTCTTAGCATCATGTTTGGAGGGCGCCAACAAGGCCCAGGAATTCTATACCTGGACTGGTCGTGGTGGTAATGGTAAATCAAAAATTACAGAACTAATGCGAATCACTTTCGGTGAATACGCATGTTCACTACAAGCACAAGCATTAACTCGTAAGCGTGGTGATGCAGGTGCAGCAGCTCCTGAACTTATTGCTATTCGTAATAAGCGCTTCATCTATTTGTCTGAACCTGATGAGAATGAACCTCTCAATACAGCACAAATGAAGCAGTTTTCAGGTGAAGATTACATGATGATTCGTGGTCTCTATAAAGAACCGGTTTCCTTCAAGATTGCAGGTAAACTTTTCATCATGTGTAACAAACTAATTCCTATTAACAGTCAGGACGGTGGTACTTGGCGCCGTATTCGCGTTGTACCATTCATGTCTAAATTCGTTAAATCAGATAGTCCAGAATACAATCCTGAGAAGTGTGTATTCTATCAAGATGAGCAACTTGATCGTAAGTTGCGTAAATGGCGTGTCCACTTCTTCTCAAAACTTGTTCATATTTATAATACTGAATATCGTAAACGCAAACTCGCTGCTCCTAAGATTGTTATGGCAGCAGTTACTGATTATAAGGAATCTTATGACTCATTCGCTAAATTCTATTATGGCTGTGTTCGCAAAGGCGGCAAGGCTATTGGCAATGATGTCACATTCCAGGAGATCCGTCGTGCATATCTACAGTGGTATTCTGATGAAGGCAGCAGTTCAGGCGCTAAGAAGTTCAATGATATTGATCTTAAGAAGCGTCTAATTGAAGAACTTGGTGATCCTGTACTTGAAAACAAGAAGGAAGTGTTCCGTCATGTTGTCGTGTTTATGTCTTCTGATGATGCCACTCATTGGGATCAGAATCTTGATGCATAAACGTAGAGAAATAATTATTGTATAAACAGTAAGATATTATTATTTTTTATTTGTCCCGGGCAGGGCTTAAAGAAAGTTAAAAAAATTGACGGCAAACTCTTCCTTTAGGAAGTGTTAAAGAGAACAATGGAGACTGATACAAATCCGTACCTGATTGGGTGTGCCAATGGTATTCTTGATTTGGAGGGTCTGGTGTTCAGGGAAGGAGAAGTTGATGAAAATGTGACTTTTAAGATGGGTCGTTGTCCAGATATGGACGCTATTCCATACATTCCATATGAAACGGTATGTGATAATCCAATTTATGAAGAGATTAATGATTTCTTTGCCAAGCTTTTCCTTGATGAAGAGGTACGCACATATATGTGGCGACTCTTAGCATCTTGTTTGAAAGGCAAAAATGATGAACAAGAGTTTTATAACTGGGTTGGCGCTGGTGGCAATGGTAAATCAAAACTTGCATGGCTTATGCAAATCACATTCGGTGATTATGCACGAAGTTTGTCAACAACAGTATTGACACGTAAACAGAGTGCAGAAGCTCCTGAAATTACTGGAATTCGTAAGAAACGCTTCATCTATATGTGTGAACCTGATGAGAATGAACCTCTCAATCAAACGATGATTAATCAATTATGCACTGCTGTTATGGGTAAAACATTTATGATGTCTAATACAAATCTTACTATTGATGGTGACAATAATATTCATGTTGTACCATTTACATCCAGATTCGTTTATGAAGGTCATCCACAATTCAATCCAGAACAAAATATCTTCCATACAGATGCGCAATTAGAGAAGAAGTTGCCACAATGGCGGACTTACTTCTTCTCAAAACTCGTGCATATTTATAAGACTGAATATAGTACACATGGTCTTGGATCTATTGCATAAATTAACCAGCTCTAACAATAATTGATGCCAGGAAGAATCCGAGAAGAGCGAAGAGAGCGGTGACTAAGATAAAGGTCTTGCCACTATAACCGGATTTTTTTGTAACATAGAAGATAAAGATTAATGCAGTTAGTAAGAAGACAAGTGCAAATGCTGCTAAAACATAATCTTGTAATACAATTACACGAGGTTTCTTCTTAATTTCTTCATTGTCCTGTTTGTATTCATTGAAGGATACATTCATGGCTTCAGCTTTCGATTTCATCTGTTCCATTTTCTTCCGCAATTCTTTTTCTTCTTCACCCATTTTCTGCAAATACATAGTGGCATTATTTGTATTAGTCATAGCCCCCATGAGGTTTTCAATATCTTTAATTTCAGATTGAGCCAATGCCTTCAAATCTTCGAATTGACTTCTGAAGTCAATATTTTCACCGAAGAAATTAGTTCTAAAATTATTAATAGCACTTGTATTGGCACAGGAGTTTATATATTCCTGATTCTTCGTCCATTTAGCTCCTGTTTCAGGAAGACAATCAGCATTAGCCATATCTAATATTTATTATGTAATTAACCATAGAAAAATAACATAATAAATAAGGTAAATATTAAAATGAGATTTATGCGGGTGTTTTGAGTGCATCGAGACCACTTGTAGCGGAAGTAGCTGCGCTTGAGATACCAGATGTGACACCTTGTAATCCACTGACAAAGTTATTGGGAGCATTTGTGACAGCACCAGATACGGATTCATATGTCTTCTTAATGACATCAGATGCTGCAGGACAGTCGGGTGTCGGAATAGGAGGACCAGCGAAACGAGGGAAGTCTTTCTTATTCCAGTAACGTTTGTTACGTAAGTATTTAGTGTATTGGGCACGATTTACAGTTGTTAGAATAACAATTACAACAAGCCAGAAGGCAAGGAAGGAGACGAATCCTGCACTAACAATACCCATACGCCATAAACCAGTGAACAGAGCTTGTAATAGGACAGCAATAAATACTACTTGGTAAACAAATAGAGTATCAGAGCGATTGCCGGATGTCCATTGATTAATTTCATATTGACGTTGAGCACTATCACGATCTTCTTGTAGATTCTGTACGTCCTGTTGCATACGTCTTATGGGATCTTCACCGAGTTTAAGAAAATCGTGGTTACGTTTGTAGTACATATAAGTATTGTTCTGGGTATCAATAGCACGTTCTAAATCACCCATAGTCTTCGAAATATTATCATTTTTGCTCTGATAGATTTTATCTAACACCGCCTCTTTGTTATCAATAAGATACTGCGGTAATTGACCAGTTTGCTTTAAAGCTGCAAAATTGGTCGCTACTGCAATATCAAGACCAAGTTTAACATCATCTTGAACTTGTGCTGCTCTTGACATATCTACACATAAGTATCATTAAAAAGGTGGGCCTTACATTCCCAGGCCTGAGGTAGCAGGGCCGGGATTTAAGCAGAAGCCTTATAGACATAGAACAAGAGTCCAAGAGCAACAACATCAAGGAAGAAGTATAATGATAATAGATTCTTGTGAGCACCTGCCTTCTCCTTAGTGTATTCTACCATACGTTTCTTGATTTCAACACCAGGAGCCTCTTTCTGTAAAATAGCCGCATGAGACTTCAATGTATCAACATACTTCTGAATTTTATCATTTGCATCATTGATCATATGCTGGAACTGTTTGGTTGTAGTATATTGATCTTCAGAAATTGCATTAGAAATCTGACTAAGATCCTGTAATCTACGATTTAAATACATAGACTTCTCAGTCATAGACTCAATTGTAGATAAATTAGCAGTTGTACCAGAGGTAGCATTAGCGATTTGATCAAAAAGAGTACTAATTGCAAATCTATAACGGCTCATATAAAAGCAATATTCATCTTTAATTCCATCCTTCATTGCCCTCACTTTCTCGACATATTCAGCTATAAGATCTGACTGAGAACGACCTGTTTGGTGTTCAAAATCAGGTGGAGCCGGAATAATGCCTGAACTCTTAAGTGATCTTATATGATTTTGCAAGAAGGTGGGTGATAATAATTTAGATTCATCTTGAGTACGATTATTATCTCCTGGTAATCCAGAAGGACTAATCACAGTTTTATTTGTACTTGTACCTGTATAACGTGCAATTAACTGAGAATCAGTGTATTGTGTCATTGTCTGTGGACATACAGAAGCCATTCTATCGTTATATCTGTTTTTATAAAATAATAGATATAACCATTATCTCACCGAAGATTGCGTCTTTGAACTAAAGTTCTAATACACTCACAACCTCAATTACCTCCTTTATACACTATTTTTACTAAATATACCTGTAATTTTATCCTTCATTGAAGTAACTCCCATTGAAACATTAGTTCCAATATTAGTATCACCTGTGGTTGCACCCATAGTTGCCAATAAATAGATTCCAACAATAGCTGCCACAGCTAAAGTCACAGTTAAGATAATAAGAATTGGAATAGATCTCTTCTTTAATGGTCTTTCTAAGAATCCCCATGTCTGATGATAACTTATAGCAGTATCTTGAGTTTCCACCATTTTCTCCCGAGTATATGATGTAGCTAAATTGTCTTCTTCCTGTTTCATTTGTTCCTTCAATGTATTTATGCGATCAATTTGATCCGTAACATTTGCTGCAAATGAATTCACATCAACAGTTTGTAAAACTTGTTGCCGTAATGTCTTCAAAGGTTCATATACATTGGTTTTATAGTTGTTATATTTATCCTTAATAGTCTGAATTCTATCACTAATTGTTGATGATGGTCCGCCAGGAGGATTATTACCACGTCCTTGATTAATAGCATTAGACACTCCACCAGATTTAACATATTCATTGAATGATGCCTTCAATGCATTAATCTGACCATTTAGAGTCTCTTGATTAGTATCCGTTGTACTGGCAAAATATTTATCTGCATTTATTTTTCTATCTTTTAATATATTAAGTTGATTCTGGAAATTTGCTTTGACATTATCTCCTTTGACATCTGCAAATTCTTCGTATGTTGGTGCTGGCATTCCTACCGAAATATAACATTAGCCTAATGGCTTGCAAACACTGTAAATAATAGCTTCGCCAGCCGATTCACTCGGTCTGGTAATCTTAACAATATCATCAGGTACAAGTCCCAAACAACGTGTAACAATATCAGTATGATATCTCAAAATCGGCAATTGTCCTTTTGATCGACAATTAAGAGCTGCCAATAAATCTTTATGTTTATCTTCAGGGATAATTTCAAATTTAGGTTGTAAAACATGATCAAGAGGATTATTGACAAGACGATATAAATTATAGAAATGAACTTTTAATTTACGTAGATGCCAATGTTTAATTGAAGATTTATGATGCGCATCAATAATTTCATCATTTAGAAGGACAAAGAATTCACTTCGAGCCAAATCTTCTTCTGAAAGTTTGAGATCATCAATAAAGTCATCGAATTTACGAAATTTATGTAAATAGTAAATTACATGACATAGACTTTTATCTGACTCGTCTTTCTTCTCTGCACGGAAATCAAGAGCATGAGATGAACCAGCACCTGAATCGCCTAACATTAATTCAATCTGTCGAGTAGAGAAACGCTCAAATGGCTTAATATTATAACCACGTCTATCTAACAATGCAAGCACAGTTAGACGTGAGCGATACAATGCATCAATAAGTTCGAATGACATTCTGTTTAATCTTCTAACTATTTTCTGGCGTCAATTTTAGGCAGTTTATTAACCTAATTTATTTACAACCACTGGTCCACCAGCAGTTGCTGCCGGTGCCGATACTTCTTGTTGTTGCATTACAGGTACACGACGTCTAACACGTAATGTTTGTGGTGCAGGAGCCTGTGCTGTCGCTGAAGGTATAGTCAATCCGTCAAGAGCTAATGCCCGAGGACTTGTATCAACAATTAGGGTTGGATTTGTTGGTACCATAGCCTGATTCATTTGATTAGCTGCAGCAGCGAATACTGCAGGTTGATTTATTGCTGTGTTAACAAGCATTGAAGCCATTTGTTCATTTGTCATTACAGGTGCTGGTTGTACAACTTTGACGTTTTGTGGTGGAACTTTTGATCCAAGAACTTTTATAGGTTGAGGAATACCACCTGGTAGAACTTGTACTTCATCTTCTTCTTCGGGCAATTCTGGCATTTCATCATCTGCACTGCCTTCAATAATTTTCTCACTACGATTGAGCTCTTTCTCAGTCATAATATTCTCTTCTTGTGGTTGCGGCTTTGGTGCCTCTATATTCCTTGCCATAGCAGAGTTTGAAGGCACTAAAGTCATACCCACTTGATTTGCAAGAGTAACAAGATCCTTGAAATTTGGCATAGGTGCAGCCAGTGGACGTTCAGGTTTTGGCTCTAATTCTGGTACCTCAGCATCAGGAATCTTAAATTCAGGTAACATTACAGGTGCTGATCCAATATCAGCGTTTTCAACAATAACATTTTCATCATTCAGTTTTGAAATACCAACAGTTGGTACAAAACGCATTCCAATATTACCATAAAAATTAAGTTCACCTTCAAGGACTTTTAGACAGTATGGCATTTCAACTTTAACAATTGGAGCAACCGGTTTAGTAAGTGGTGGAATCATTTCCAAAGTATCTGAAGAATTACCAGCATATTTTAGTGGTCCTTGACAATTAGAACAAACTGCAATTCCAAGTTTTTCATTGTAAATTGGAACTGTTCCACAACCACTACATACTGGAATCTTCGTACCATCGGATCTCTTCATTAAGGTTTCATGTAAGAATGCAGATATACCATGTGTCACGACTGTATCACGTTCTAATTCACCAAAACGAATACCACCTTCATTACCACGACCACCTGTTGGTTGATGTGTCTTCGCTTCCTTACGTCCAGTTGTACGTGCCTGCCATTTATCCTCCACCATATGTTTGAGTCTCATATAATAGGCAGGTCCAATGAAAATTTCTACTTCTAATTGTTTACCAGTTGTTCCATCATATAATATTTCATTACCATAACGCTCATATCCATACATATTTTCAAGTATAGCAGCAACTTCATCAGTAGGATTACCTTCATTCATAAATGCAGTTGCATCACCAATAGCACCATGACATGCAGAAGATTTTCCAAGTAGAGTTTCAAGCAACATAGCCATAGTCATACGACTGGGAATAGCATGAGGATTTGCAATAATATCAGGCACAATTCCATTATGGGTTCTCGGCATATCTGCTTGAGGAATAATCGCTCCCAAAGTACCTTTTTGTCCATGACGATTAGAGAATTTATCACCGAGTTCAGGAGTACGATCTTGTACAATCCTTACTTTTACGAGACGTAGACCCTCATTATTAACAGTTACATTGATTGATTCAACAATTCCGCGAGTCCATACTTTAGGAGTTAATGAAGCATCTTTGTACTTCCCAGATTCGACTTGAACATAACCACCCACAATTACAGTATCTTCATCAACATATTCGCCGATTCTGACAATGCCACGATCATCTAATTTAGTATAATCAAGACCTGGACGAATATCTAACCATTGTCCAATCTTTGCAGGATTGCCTATTCTCTTTTTTATATTGGTGGTCTTATCATGCTCTTCGAAGAACTCATAGGAACGATATGCGATTGTACGGAATAGACCACGTTCCAATGCATTTTTATTAATAACAAAACCGTCATCACGATTATAGCCTTGATAAGTACACATAGCTAATATACAATTAGTACCATATGGAATACGACCTTCAGCTAAATAATCATAATAGAGAGTTCTACTAATAGGTGCTTCAGAATATGTGGCAATATGTCCAGAGTTATCGAATCTATTTTTCCAATTAGTGGCATAGATACTAATTGATTGTTTACTTTGACTATCAGAAAGTTGGTTACGAGGACTTTGATTATGATTGGGATAGGGAATCAAGGATGTCAGAAGAGAGAGAATAGTAGATGGATGTATTTCTACATGAGTAGTTTGACCAGCCACAATATGTTCTTTGAAATTTGCAATTAGAATTTCATTTTGTTCATAAGGATCAATGTATTCAATAGAGCTTTCATATGGTAAAAGAGCTTTCAAATAATCTTCAGCTGTCGGTTTACCATCAGCTCTGTCTTCAAGTGGATCAGTGAAGTATGGATTAGATAGATCAACATCTTGACGAGCAGGATGATTACCAATTACAAGATCTCTCCATGTTTTTGTAGTCGCTATTTTAGCAGTAGGATATTGACCATTAGAACCAATCATAATTAGAGGTCTTAATGGGCGTCCTTCATCAGTAAAAATTAAAAGTCGACGCATATTATAACTGAATGAAATGGAAACAAAATAGGGCAAGAATCCTGTATGTTTCATAGCCTTCAATACTTTTAGAAGAACAAGGGGATTTGCTGTATAACCTATAATACCATTATTAATAATAACTGGTACATAGAATGACTTCTCTTCAGCGGTTACAGATGCACATGCTACAACTCCTCCACGATTCATAAGCCAATTTATAAGGGGACCTGGTTTCATACCAGTACTTATAGTCGCTAAAATAGTAAGATTTTTTGTAATACCGATTGATGCTCCACTTGGTGTTTCATTTGGACAGAAGAATCCATATTGACTGACATGTAGTTGTCGAGGTCCGACTAATTTCATACCAGTATCAAAATCACGTACAACACGTCTGCAATGACTCATGAAATCGAGATATGAAAGACGACTGAGAGCTTGTAGAACTCCTGTCTTCTCTTCACCGAGTCCAGAACCCCATTTACCTTTGAATGCCTTCTTCATTAAATCAGTAATATATCCATATTTGAAGATTTTGGATCGATTTGCATCAGAGAAGATATTGACGAAATTTTGACCACTATAGACTGCTTTATGATAAGCATATTCTTCATCAATTGCTTTACGAATCATAGTTTTCCAATCTTTATAGATACTATTAAACATATCTTGAATAAGAAAACCGCTATTAAGACAACGTTGATTACGTGCATCATCTCTGCTTGGTTGATTTTCAAATCCATGTTCAACACGTAGAAGTGAGCGAACACATTCAGCTAAATAAGTTGCTCTTGCACCAGGACTATTAGGAATATGAGTGAAGAGACGATTTTGGAGAACATCAAGAACTGTAGCTTCGGTGAAACCTTTAGTCAGTGTCTTCAAATATTGAATTGAAACCGTCTTTGTTAAGAAGGGATATGCATTGATAATGGATGGAATAAGTTTATCTTGTAGGAATTGTGCATCTGCGCTTGTAGGATCAGGGAAAATCATTCGTACAATATCTTCATCGGTTTGAATACCAAGAGCTCTGAAAACAATAAAAATATTAATAGGTGCACGAATCATAGGTAAAGTAGCATAAATAATTTGTGTTTTACGATCAATAGCAAATGATGTACTTGAAACGGAACGTGTTTCAGGATTTAATGATGTAACATATCCATCAATACTGACTTTATCTGCCTCTACGCCTTTTATCCGTTTGGTAATGAAAAATGTATTGAAAGCGGATTCTTGTCTACTAATTAGGACTTTCTCAGATCCATCAATAATAAAATAGCCTCCATTATCATATGGACATTCACCAGCCTGAATTAAAAAATCTTTGGGTTTATTATGCAAAAGACAATAACGACTATGTAACATGATGGGTAGTGTAAATAGATTGATTCCTTCATAATGTAATTCAATTGGTTTATTTACTTGAATAGTTCCATCAGGTAATTCATCTTTAATAATTAAATCAACATCAATATCAACTTTTATATCGGATTCATAAGTTAGATTTCGAAGACGTGCTTCATTTGGAAAAAGAACTCGAACATCAGTAGATTGATCTAAATTTACAACTGGTGTACCAACCTGAACCTTATCACCGCTTTTACCTCCAACATAAATTTCAATATTGTATCGATAATTTAGTTTTTCACGTGTATCTTTGGCAGGAAAATCATCTTTGTAAATACGGATAGGGTTATTTGATTTTAGAATTGCAATTAAATCTGTTGATAAGAATTGATCATAACTGTCAGTATGATGCTTTGTATATGGATATGGTTGTGTAGTGAAATATTTATGAATAATATCTTTTGCTACACGACGTCCTTCATCATCAGTATTTATACGGGAAGTCATTAAATAATTCTAATGACTTTCCTTATATTTTGTATGGATATATACTCACTATTTATTTAGTGTCAGATGCAGTTCCAGAGATAATTTCATTATTCAAGTTACGATCGATAACACCAACATTGCCAAAATCAGGGATCATAACGTCATTTGCCTTATATCCATGAGCACTTTGTGTTGGGTCAGGACTTGCCGGGAGTGCAGAGTTCTTAAACATCATCTGCATATCATGTGTAACACCAGGAGGATTACTTGATAAAACAGGTCTAAAGGCAGCTGCAAGTGCAGCAGAACCGCCACGTTGACTACGTCTTAGACCACGGCGAGTACGTCTGCCACGTTTGCCACCCTTCATAAATGTAGTAGAACCAACAGGTGTAGCACCAGGAGGTGTTACTGCATTTGATCCGAGGTTAGCTGCAGGCATAGGGAAGCTGTCTTGTTTACCGCATGTAGAGGCAAGGCCATCTTGAGGAATACCAACATAGAAGCCCTTTTCAACATATGGGAGGAATGATCCATGGGCAGTGTAACCTGCTCCATCGGTTTGTCCTGGTAAAGTGGGTGCAGCATAGATACCAGGTTGTAAATCAGAACCTGATAAAGGAGCCATACCACCTCGTTGTTTGCCTGAAGGACTTAATGACATATAATGTTCAATAGATGCCATTGCAGATTTAGCGGGAAGTGTGCGACCAAATGTTTTCTTCCATTCTTTTGCATAACTTGACGCAGCGGAGGACTTGGTTGTCTTTTTAGCATGAACTGAAGCTGCGCATTTACGACCAAATGCTTCAATATGCTCAAATGCATGCCGTAGCTGAGGAATACTTAAAATACCCTTCTTACCACCAGTTTTGCGAGTTTTTCTTGCCATTACTACTGTTTATTTGAGATTAATTT
>JACCDY010219350.1_pt1 | contig 21932 bp, 14 predicted proteins | sample 7446391 | NCBI WGS metagenome assembly JACCDY01 (sample SAMN15323451, study PRJNA562643) | freshwater metagenome | isolation source: river surface water | place: USA:Blue River Watershed | collected 2017-08-18 | reverse complement strand
CCCCCAGCACGCGCATCGCTCTGAACTTCGACGCGGATACGGGGATGCCCCAGCGGCTGACCTTCTTCGACAAGTCCAAGCCCTACACGGCTAACGGGCGGAAGGCCTTCGAGGCCGGGAAGGTCGATGGCGTCCCCATCAACGCGGACAACGTCCACAAGTTCATACTTCCCCAGTGCCACGTCGACGGCATCGTCAACGCGGACTCCATCTGCTTATCGAACATGGGGATTTCCATCCCGGTCAAGATGGAGGTCGCGGTCGTCGAGCCGCCGACCAAGCGGATCGTCGGCCTCGACGACGTCTATGGGGACGACGACGAGGAAGAGGGTGGCGCGCCCCGCCCCGACGCGCCTGGGGAGGCCCCCCCGGCCGAAGGGTCGGCCAGCTCGCCGGAAGACGGCGGGAACCCGCAGACGGGCGAGCTGGACCAACTGCTTGAGGAAATCTCCGGGCTCAGCCAGTGAGCGCGCGCCCGCCCCGATGCGTCTTTTTCGCCCCGCGCACTATAGTCGCGCCGGCTAATGTCAGGGCGGGCTGGGGAGCGGGCTCGCGCCGATCGCGACCGAGCCGCCATCGAGCGCCTGTCCTCCTTGATTGGTTTGGGCGCCAAGGGCTCCGCCCTCGCAAAAGCCCTGGTCCGGGGAGGGGTTCGGACCAGAGCCGCCCTGCTCCGCAGCCAAGCCTTTGACCAGTTGCCCGCTGAAGCGCGGGCCAACGTCCGGTTTACCCCGGTTAGGAGCATGCCGCTCCCGACCGCCCAGTCCATCGCGGGGGAAGTAGCCCGCAGACTAAGGTGGGGCCAGCCGCAGTCCCTCCCCGGCGTCTCCGTGATTCCAGTCGGGAGCGTCCGGAGGCTGGAGCCGCGGGCCGCGGATGTCGACCTCCTCGTCGTGTCTCCACGGGGCGGCAGTCTCCCCGCCGGCTTCCTCCGAGAGGCGGAGCTCCGGCCGCCCCGGAGTGGCGACCTTCTGACCTTCGCCGACACATATTCGGACGGCCCGAGACACCGGGCGCTCATGGTGCGCCGAAAAGAGCCCGGACGCCCGGCAAGGCACTACCGCCTCGACCTGTTTGCGGCGAGTCGCCAGGAGGAGCCGTATGCGCTCTACCACTACACGGGGCCGGCGCGGTATAACGTCAGGACCCGAGCCCTCGCAAAACGCAAGGGCTGGAGGCTCAATCAGTACGGGCTCTTCGACGCGGCGAGCGGGCGACCCGTGGCGGGCCGCGCCATCTCGACGGAGGCCGACCTGGCCGCCCGCCTCGGGGTCAGGTGGCGAGAGCCGCCCGACCGGAAGTAAAAAAGGGGGGCAAAGCCCCTCACAACTCGTCCAAGACGCTGTCGACCGATCGGGAGTTCGCAACCACGAACTCCTCGTCGACGACGAGCCCGTTATACAGGGAGCCGATCATCGGGGTCGAGCCCAGCATTTGCGGCGCGGCGATCCCGTAGACCTTGGAGCGGGTGCCCGCGAGGGCGGCGTCCGTGACGATCTGCACCGGTGCGCCGTAGGCCATCCTCAGCAGGACGTTGTTGGGCTCCCGCTGGCCGAGCCCGCCACGTTCGACGCTCGTCCATTTGCCAGTCCGGGTGAGCTCGTAGGCGTAGAGGTAGAGGTGGCGGATGCTGGGGGTGTTGTCCTCCATGAAGGCCTGCGTCTCGCTGACGATCTTCGACAGAGTCGCTTCGATCCCGAGGAGCTTCATGGTGTCGCCGATGCTGGAGGTGATCGCGCGGGTCGGGTCGACGGCCTTCGACAGCAAGGCCCGATAGAAGTTCGTCCCGGTGGTCCGCACCGCGTAGAGCTCCTCCGGCACAAAGGCGCCCTCGGGGGTGACCTTCATGCGCTTGACCTTCTCGACTGTCGCCCCCATCACGCCTGGAATCCCGCGGATCGAGGTGTCCAGGACCCCCTCGCACACTTCGTTGGCGCGCTCTTCGGTCTCTCCGCCACGGCGGAACAGGGTCGCCCGGGCCCACCCGCGGATCACGACCGACGAGACGGCCTCGTGAGTGTGGGCGATGTAGAGGGCGGGGTGGGCCGCGTGGAGCTGGCGGACGATCAACTCGAGGTCGACCGCCTTGAGGACGAGCATCGACTTGTCCAGGACGAACCGGAAGCACCAGTTCGTCAAGTCGCCGGGGGGGCGGACGAGGGGGTGGGACCGCTCGAAGGCGGCGATCCACTCCTGGTCGCCGGCGAAGGGGGGGTAGACTAGGGCCCCGACCGGCTCGAGCAGCACGTCCTTCCGCCGGACGAACTGCCGCAGGGTCACGAACTCGATGCTCGTGGCGACCTCCTGCGCCATGGCAGCCCGCGCGGCTTCGGTCGCCCCCCCCTGGGCCGCGAGGAAGTCCTCCCGCAGGGGGAGGAACATCGAGGCCGATTGTTCCTCGCCGACGTCGCGGGCGCTGTAGATTTCGGAGACGCGGACCAGCCCCGCCTTATTCGTCCCCGACCCGACGCTGCGGTGGTGGGAGTCGAGCATGTACTGGGTCAGCGGCTCGCTCACTGCCTGGACGGCCAGGATGCCGGCCGTCGAACCGTAGTCGATGAGGCTCAGGCTGTACCGGTGGCGGATGAACTCCGCGACGTAGACCAGCTGGTCCTCGCTTAGTCGGGCGAGGGTCTTCGGGGCCAGCTCCGACCGGATCACGGTGGCCAGGAGCGTCGTGGCGGCCCGGTAGTGCTCCGGGATCGGGGCCCGCCGGCGCTCCTGGACCTCGTTGAGCAGGGCGTAAGGGAGCCGGTCGCACAAGTCGGCGACCTGGGCCAGCCGGCGGGAGAGGCTCGCGGCCGTGAGGGCCGGCGGGGGCTCGTCCGCCGTCTTGATGAAGATGCTCTCCACGAGGCGCCGGACGTTAACCGGGAGGTGGACCTCGGTGGTGAAGCTCTGGCCAAAGTTGGTGGCCTCGAGCCGCCCGAACACTTTGCGGAAGACCGCCCGGTCCTCTTGCAGAGCCGCGAGCGCCTGGTCGACGCCGAGCTTGGCCGCGGCCCGCTCCTCGGCCGACCCCTCGAGGGCGTCCGCGTCGACCCAGACCGCCTCGCGGAGGGCGGCGTCGCTCATCGTCGCCAGCCGGTAGTCCACCTTTTCCAGCTCCCTCGCGTCGAGCCCGTCCTCCCCGTAGAGGAACTGGACGATCTTGGTGTCCTTCGTGACGCGGCGGTGGTTGTCGACCAGGGCGGACTGTAGGGACATGATCCCCTTCCGCATGAAGTACCCGGTGGAGGCGGTGGACAGGGCCTTGTTGATGAGGTCGAATCGGCCGTTTTGGTTTTGGAAGAGATACTCGGACACCCGCATTCCGGTCACGTAGCTGTTGGCGACAAACCCGTGGGCCGCCGGCGCGGTCGCGAACCGGGGGAAGTACGGGAGGGTCCGGCGGAAGGCGAACTGCTCCCGGATCCGCTCCCCGTTGATCTTCGTCTGGCCGATGGCCCCGGCCACGTGGATCAGGTTGGCGTTGCTCCCCTTCGAGCCCACGGCGATCATGCGGAAGAAGCCGTTCGTGTCGGGGCTCATGCTCCCCAGGACCCACCGGATGATCTCGCTGTCGTCGACCTTGAGCGCGGCCCGCTGCAGCTCCTCGTAGAACTCGCGAACGGTGCTCCCGATCGGCGGGACCAGCTCCCCCCGAAGGAGGCGGTCGGTGATGACCTCCGACTCGAGGACGACCGCGCTGACCAGCTCCCGGATCTTTTCCAGCGCTTGCCTGCTCGGGATGAGGTCGGCGGTCCCCACGGTGAACCCGCGGTACAGCAGGAACTGGAGGCTGACCTGCTGGACGGCGTAGATCATGTCGAGGGCCCGCTGCTGCCCGTACTCTCGGCTGACCAAGTGGAAGAGCCCGCCGGTCGCCTTGGCGCCGATGCTCTTCTTGTCGAGGACGCCGCGCACCAGGCGCCCCTGCTCCATCACCGTCAGGGTCTCCTCGGGGTTGTACGCGATGAACGGCGCGTACAGGTCGCTGTAGGAGCTCGGCTCCCGCCGGTAGTTGACGGGCGTCGCGCGGAAGAGCATCCCGATGATGTCTCGGCCCGTGTAGAGGTGGTCGGGCGGGCGCTCGTCGAACCGGGGGGGGTCGACCCCGCTCGCGGCGAAGAGGGCCATCGCGTGGTACTTGTCGACGAGGACCCCGCTCCGCGTGATCTCGTTCCCGCCCAGAATCGAGTCCTGCACCTGGCCGTTGACCGGCCCGGAGGTCTTCGTCGAGATAAACCAGTTGGCGATCGAGGAGAGGACGAGGGCCTCGGCCTGGACCCCGGGAGAGAACTCCACGTAAAGGTTCATTTGCGCTCTACCGCCGGCTTGCGCCGGCTCGTGAATTCTGGGGCCACACCCCCTCCTTTCACGACATTCTTTCGAATGGGGCTAGACTATATCTTAAGCCGCGTCCGCGCCTCGGACGGGCCCACAGCCATTTAGTCGTTGAACTGCACGCTCTGCAAGCAGAGACGCTTGGCTGCGGATTGCCCATTGTTGCATCCTTCGAGTTTTTACCTTGCCCCTGTCCGGTGGACAGTTTTACGTAGTTTCCCACGGGTTCCTCTGCGCGCATCGCTGCCGCAGGGTGGTATCGAAGGCTTTAGGGTGTTCCCGCAATTTGGCTGTGTCGCAGGAGTGGCGGTGTGGTTCGCGCCATCCCACTTGCTCGTGTTTTTGCACGAACAAGGACCTGGGGCCGAAGCCCGATCCCCATCATACTTGATCAAATGATGAACATACCCGAGGTTTCCCCCGGGAGTGGACTATATCTTAAGCCGCTTCCGTAACTAAGCGCATCAGCCTTTCGGCGTCATCAAGCCCGCTACGTACACGACCGACTACCGCTTAGTCTCTGAACCTTCTTCCACTACGCAGGAGCGTGTTGGGAAGCTTGGCTGCGGATTGCCTAATCCTGTGGGTTGTTACCGCACACATCTCGGACTTCCTGTAATAGCTCGAACATATACGCCGCCATCCGTCCTCCGCAAACGCGGTCGGTCCGATGGCGTCCATCTGATACAGGTTCGTCTGAGACGGTATCTCCTAGGTCGTTACCCCGGCCGCCAGTACGTTCCCGCACTGGTTTGGTACCACAGGCTTTAAGGGATTCCCGCAATTCGATAGTCTCGCCAAGGGCCGCGCCGGCCCTGCCGCCGTGGGGCGGCCGCCTCTGGGCAATTGCCCAAAGCCGTGACTAGGTAGTTACATCCGGAGGACGGCCATTCGAGGAGCGAATGGGCATTTCCGGGCGACACTTACACTGTTTGCCCGCGAAGGGGTGTTCGCACCCTCCGCGGCAGCTACCTGTTGCGGACAATGATGGTTTTGTACCTCATCCGCGTTGTAGTTCTCGCAGGCCAGGACGTTGAACTGAAAGGTGTGCTTGCTGGGGTCCTGGAGGACGACGACCTTGTGGGTCCCCATGCTGGACCGCTCGAGGGTCGGCTGCCGGTTGAAGGTCGCGAGGTCGCCCGTCACGACGTCGCGCTTGAGCTTGTCGCCGATCTCGAGGGTGTAGTCCCGGAGGCCGCCGACGTCGTGGGACTCGCCGGTCGCCCGCCGGGTGAGGATCGTGCACCCGGGGTACTGCCGGTGCCCGTTGAGGAAGAAGGTCATGAGCCAGTCGCGGTTGTACTCCTGGACCGTCTCCTCGACCTGGAGGGTCCGGGCGAACTGGAGGGGGATCCCCACCTCGTCGATCCGGAGTTGCGAGCACCCGCTGATCGTGCTCCGGCTGATCTCGAAGACCCGCTTGCCGAGGAGGTTCGCCCGGATCCGGCCCTCCTTTCGGGAGAGGTTGCGCAGGAGGGAGTGGACCTGGCGGGACCCCAGCACGAGGCCTCGGCGGCCGGCGCTCCCCTGCGTCGCGCTCGTCGAGGCGCTCCCCTTGACGAGCTCGTAGTAGATCTGCTGCTGGTTCGTCACCGCCCGGTCCAGCTCGCCGTCGACCTGCCCGGCGGGCCCCAGGGGCCCCATGGCCTCCGGGAGCCTTTCCGGGAGCTGCCCGTTCCGTTTCAGCAGGCTCTGGATCAGGTTGGTGCTGTCGTGGTAGCTGCTCCCGCCCCCCCCGTACGCCCGGACGCCCGGTCGGATGCTGTTGGTGGCGACGGGGACGGTCAGGAGGACCAAGTTCTTGGGGTGCATTTCCCGGCCGAGGGCCGCCACGCTCGCCGGCGAGACCCGCTCGAACATCGCCCGGATCGCGTCCGGGTAGAGCTTGTAGGCGCCGCGGGGCCCGGCCCGGGCCTTGGCCTGGGGGGTGGGCGGCTCCGCCCAGAAGGTAAAGTAATCCTCGGGGTCCTTGACGATCTTGGGGTGGACCTCGCCGCAGCGGCAGCGGCGGCCCTCCGTCGCGACCGTCGCCGCGGCGGCCAGGCGCCGCGACGGGGGGAGGCCCGCGTACTTCTCCCGGTCGACGAGGATTTCCCCGCAGCGGAGGCAAATGACCCGCAGCCACTTCCTGACCTCGACGATCGCCGCCGGCTGGAGGACGGCCGCGCGGAGCCGGATGTGGCCCCGGTGCCCCGGGCACAGCTTGCGCCCATGGGCGCACGTCGTGCACCGGTACTCGTGGCTGATCGTCCCGAGCCTCGGGTCGTAGACCCCCCCCGTGATGGGCTTGCCGTCAGAGCCGAAAAGCTCGTAGCTCGTGATCTGGCCGAAGCTCGCGGCCAGGTGGTCGTCGTCGCCGGTGAGGCTGAAGGCCACGTGCCGCACGACCGAATGCCCCGCCATCCCGCGACGGTCTATAGTACCGGGGCCTAATGTTCAAAACTCCGTGTTGGCGCGGGGCTCAGCCCCCGGACTCCGAGAGCCTCGCCCGCTCCGGGAGCCCCTAATTTCCGGGCGGCCGGGGTCCCGCCCGGCCTTTTGCGCGGTCCTATATGGCCGATGGCTGCGAGGGACGCCAAACGGACACCCCTAACCGCCACAGAGCTGGAAGTCTGGCTGGCGCGAGTGCGCAGCGAGGGGGATGCCCTGGCCCGGACCGCGGACCCCCGTGACGCCGTCTTCCCCTCGGGCTCCACGCGATCCGATTGGGGCCGCGCGGCGCCCCAGGGCGCGCTACACTCGGTCGACCTGTCGGAGTCCGCGGAATCCCTACAACGCGTCATGGACCGCCTGCAGTCCGACATGGCGGCCCTGCGTGTCTCGATCCAGCACGCAACTGAGCGCGTACGGGCGGTCGAGGCCACGGCGGCAGAGCTCATCCCAGTTGTGACCGCCCTGCTCGGCGGGAGCGCGGCGCCCTGCTCGGGCCCAGGCGGCGCGGGCGGCGACGAAGAGTGGGCTCCTAGGGCGCCCGGGGACCCTCCACCAGGGAGCTACTACATGGAGCTGACGGTATACGGCGGGCCGTCCTGAAAAGGGGCCGCGTCCGGTTTCTCTCGCCCACGTTTTCTCCCACCGTTATACTCTCGCGAGCCGCGATGGAAAGACCCGCGGTGCTCGAGGAAATTTACCGGTACCCCACGACGATCCACGGGGGGTTCGCGGTCCGCAAGATCCCCGGCCAAGGGTCGGGCGAGATCCACGCCGACGGCAATCTTACTTCGGAAGGCTCGGTCCGCGCGGCGGGCGCGGACATCGTCGGAGCGTGCGACTTTGGGTCGGCTACGTGCCCCACGACTGTCCGCGGCCGGCTCATCGTGGAGGGGCAAATTGATGCCCCTTCGCTCCCCCCGGCGGACGGCCTCGAGATGCGCCTCCTGCCGAATCAGTGGGCCACGGTCCCGCCGATCACACCGGGCCGCCTCCTCCTCGTTCTCGCGGAGACTGACTCTACCTCCGCCGCCTTCTTCGTCGCTCAGGGCCGCGTTAGCACCATGTTCCGGGAGACGGGCTCGCCCACCCACATCGCCCTCAGGAGCGGGCCCGACAACCGCGAGCTGGAAATTGCCCTCCTCCGCGACACTGGGCACTGTGAAGGGGGCATTGCCAGCGCGATTTGCGAAGTGCCGGCCGCCGCCGGGAAAGAAAAAGATGCCCAAGATCGCGCCGTTCTCGTCCGGATCCGCCTTCTGTCCGCTTTCGGCGGAATTAAGGCCGCCCAGTGCGAGGACGAATGAGGTGACCTACTCTTCGGCCGCGCATTCGAGTAAGAGCTTTCGGACTGGATCGCGTTCGGGCCCGCCCTCGTACGTCCGGAACGCGAGAGCTTTTGCTTGGAGCGGCTTACCCGTCTTGGTTGACAGCTCGCTGAACGCGACGGTGAGCGGCAAACCTTTCAGGTCCCGATCGAACCGCGTAATTTTTTTGCTCGGGTTCTTCGGGTCGGGGACCTCGGCGTTCAGGCACTTGTAGAGGCGGCGCCTCTGGTCGTCCGTCATGTCTTTCGGAACCACGTTGAACGTCTTGTCGCGAGGGTCGACCGGTCGCGCCACCTCGCAGATCCATATGAGGGCGCCGACCGCCTTGCCCTTCGTCCCCTGAGTAATCCCTACCACCGGGAACTCGTCGTCGTATGTGGGCTTAATTTTCAGGAGGGCCGCGCTCACAGCTCCAACTCTTTCCAAAGAGGATCGTCATCAGAAATACGGACGTCGTCCAATCCGAGGACGCCCCAGAGGGGGTCGTCGTCGGAAATGGTAACCAATGCTGAGTGCGCAGTGGGCTCGGCCACGGACACCTCTCGCAGCAACCCCGTGGGGGGCGAGGCAATCGGACCGCCGTAGTACTCCCATCGCATCCCTTTTATGGTGGGAGTGCGACCTCTGCAGGCTGAACTTATCGCTCCCGGGGTGACACCCACCGCGGCTGCCGCATCGGACACAGATCTATATAATCGAGTCTCCCCACTGACCGACACACTTTTCACCGCGCGATTACCTCGTCTCTCCGCATTCGCTCCCATCGTGCGCACCTGGCTCTGCGGCCTCGTGACCCATTTTAGGTTGGCAGCAGAATTATTGACCGGATTGCCGTCAATGTGAACGACGTAGGACTCCTTGTCCCCTTTCGGACAAAAGGCCTCTGCTACGAGCCGATGGACAAATTTTTGGCGAAAGGATAAATATGCCCCACTGGGGGTCCCTCTAGTAATACCACCAGGCCAGCGCACTCGTCCGAAGTCGGATACCTCGATGTCACCGACCGATCGCCAGTTTTCGCCCAGTTCCTCCAGCTCTATTGCATATTTCCATATCCACCCTCCCGCAGTTTTGTTCCGCCCAGAACAGCATTTCCAGATCCCCTGTTCGTATATTTTACACTCTTTGGTCGCGTCTACTAACGACGGCCACCGACGAATGAACACACCATCTCGGCTATACTGGTCGATCGGCCTCCCATGGTAGGCGGTTTGCGACTTAATAGCCCCCTTCGTGCGATTCTCAGCATTCTGCGAATGGGTCACCCATCGTAAGTTGTCGGCCCTATTGTCCTCTCGGACACGATTAATATGGTCGACGACAGATAATTTGCTCGGATTAGGGACAAACGCCTCAGCGACTAGCCGATGGACGTACGCATGTTTCTGTCGTTTTGCCCGGTACTTAAGCGACACGTATAGGTAGCCATTGCCCGAGACTGAGGGGCGCATAATTGCTCCGCGTGCGCCCATTACTTGTCCGGACCGCGAGACATGGTAACGACTATCTCCCACCTGGTGCCATTCTGTCGGGTCCATCGTGGGTATACCGACATAAGATGCCTGTTTGATATTCTCGTCTAATAGGTGCGGCATTCCGAAAATAGCACCCACTCGACTTATAAGGCGCCACACTCGAGCATTAGTTTGCGAATAGGGTCATTCTGGGGCCCTCCCTCGTATGTGCGAAATGCAAGAGCTTTCGCCTGCAATGGTTTGCCTGTTTTTGCGGACGTCTCTGCATATTCAACCGTCAGGAGTAACCCCTTAACATCTCTATCGAATCGTGTAAGCTTTTTGCCCCCGGGGCCTTCTACATATTGTCCAAGACACTTGAACAGACTTTGGCGCTGTCGATCAGTCAAGTTTTTCGGAACAACGTTGAAGGTCTTGTCGCGAGGGTCGACCGGTTTCTGCACTTCGCAGATCCATATGAGTGCGCCGACCGCCTTGCCCTTCGTTCCCTGGGTAAACCCCACCACGGGGAACTCATCGTCGTACTTGGGCTTGATTTTTATGAGGGCAGCCGCGTGATAGTTATTGTACGAGTACCGGTATCTCCCGTCGCTTTTGCGGGCGATGGCCCCTTCGTACTTTTCTCGGACGAACTGCCCCGCGAGCGCCTGGACCTCGGCCGACGAGGCTGCGGGAAAGCTCTGCACCCGGACGATGTGGGGGTGCGCGAGGCCCGCGGCGTCAGCCGCGCGGAACAGGGCGTCGAGATAGGCCTGCCTATTGCGGCTGGTCATGTCGTCCCCGGCGGCCTTGGCTCGAGGGAAGAAGACATCGAACACCTGGAACTCCAGCGAGCCCTCGTCGATGTCCTTCCGCGCTTGCCCGGAAATCCAGTTCAGGCTCCGCCCGTGGAGGTAGAGCTCCCCGTCGAGGTACACCGCGTGCTTCGGGTCGGAGTACGCGGCGCGGATCGCGGGGCTCGCGGTCTCTGGAACTCCGAACTCGGCCCCGATCGGTGGGGCCTTTGACAGCATCGGGAGAAGCTCCGCGGCCAGCTGGTGCTGGCCGGGGTACGTCGAGCTCGTGCGCGAGTAGGTGACCAGTTCCTCCGGGTCGCCCTCGGCGGCGTGGGCGACCACGTGGACGCCGTTGAACTTCCTCTGGACAATCACGCCCGCCGCGAAGTCGGCGTCGGTGAGGGTCGCCTCGCGCGTCGCGCCCAACTTCTGCACGAGCATGGGTGGCGGGGCCGGGTCGAAGGTGCCATTGGCGGAGGCCGCGCGGCCCCTGGCCGCCCGGCCCTTGGCGGGGGCCGGCGCCGCTGAGCGCGGCGGCCCGACGGCGTTCCCGACGTGGCGCGAGTGGCGGTTATACAGGCCCAGGGCGTCCCGGAGAGCCTGGGTCAGCTGATTGGTAGCGTTCCGCTTCCCGAGGTTTTTTCCGGCAGTCACCAGGGTGGGCTTGGTCGGGCGGATCTTCCCCCCCTCCTGCAGGGACTGGACGCCGATGACCGCGACGAGGTCGGGGCCGAGTTCTGCCCCGGGCCGCAGCATTTCCTCCGCCATGGGGACGCTCGACCCGTGCCGATCGAGCCGGACACTGATCGTCCACAGCATCCGCTTGCCGCGGGAGTTGCTGTAGCTCAGCGTGGGGAACGTGTAGACCGCCCTGTCCGGGCTAAAGCCACCAGGAACCGCTCCGGTCCGGATGGCCTCAAGCATGTCCGCGATGTTCACCGGGTTGCTGGCCATTACCTCGCGCCGCTTATGTCCTGGCGCGAGCCGCTTCAAATCCCGCGCCGCGAGAATTGAAAACAACGCCGCGAAAATACACACTTCATGGCCGCGGGGGGAGCTAAGCCGCTAAGGCCGTCGATCGAGCAAACGGTCGTCTGGTATCGCCGCGAGGCGCTTCGGGCCCGCACGGCCGCGGCCGCGGCAAGCCCGGAGCTCGAGGTCCGTCTGCAGGACGTCGACTACGATAACTTCGCGACGGTCTACGCGGCCCTCGCGCGCGGCACCGACCGAGACTCGCGGCCCTTGCCGGTCGGGCCGGGGACCCTCACCCAAGTCGTGAGCGCCATCGTCGTCCTCCACTCGGGGAGCGATTCACAGGCCACCCGGGCGGCCCCGAGCAGGCCGATGCGGATCCGCGAGATCTACTTCGAGGGGGGCAAGAAGTCCCGGGAGCGCTTCGTCCGGAAGGAGCCCCTCGTCATCCCCTACCGGGTCTCCCCGGCCAGCGGGCTCGGCTACATCGTGGCCCTGTCCGCCGAAAACGAAGAAGCGGCGGGGTTCGCCAGCGACGAGTCGACCATCATCCGCGTTAAGGCTCGAGTGAGCTTCCCGCTAAGGCTCGCCGGGGTGGCCGAGGCGGCTCAGGGGACCCCTCTCCTTTGGAGGGTCGACCTGACAGTGACCCGCCAAATAATGGGCAACGACGCGGACTCCGCCCTCCAGCAAATCGTCGGGCAAATGTTCCGGGGCACCCCGGTAATGCGGGCGGACACCCTCTTGAGCAGCCTCGGGCTGGACGGCGACCCCTCGAAGAGGGCCCTCTACCGGTACGAGATCGAGGCGGAGTTCGTCGGCCCTCCCGAGGTGAGCGACTTCATCCGGCCGGCCGACGTCACCGCCGCCGCAGACACCATCCTCGGGCTCGTCGACCCAGCGAACGTCCGGGAGGCCTCGTTCCAGGCGATTATTTACCGGGTGGCCCAGCACCTCGTCCAGGCCCCGGCCTACCTCGAGCGGTTCAAGCACGAGCTCGGTCTCAAGCGCCTCCTGCCCCAGGTCCAGGCGCTGACTCGCACCGAGTACAAGACTCTCTACCCGCCCGTCGGCCTCTACTTGACGGATAAGGCCGAGGGGGTCCGGGCCCTCGCAGTCGTCCAGTCGGGGAAAGGGGCGATCGTCGCCTCGACCCTCTTCGACGGCTTCAAGCCCGACCCGCACGCGGACCCCGCCGCGGTCTCCGGAGTCAAGGCGGGCGACACAGTCCTCGATGGCGAGTTGATTGTCGGGCCGGGAGACGGGCTCGCGTTCTACGCGTTCGACGCCATCGCCGTCGCGGGCGAGCAAATCTCGGCCGACGGCTTCGAAAAACGCCTCGGCCGGATCGGCGAGGGCGTGGCGATCCTCCGCGCGGCCGGCATCCCCGCCGCGGCGAAGGGCTTCGAGCACATAACCAGCGCCGCCACGGCCGACCTCGACCGGGTCATCAAGGGCGTCCATGGCGCGAAGCGCCCGTACCGAGTCGACGGGCTCATCTTCGTCGAGCCCGGGAAGCCGTACAAGGAGACCGCCTCCTACAAGTGGAAGAGCGCCCACGACAACACGATCGACTTCCTCGCCCGGCGCCCCCCCGGGAGCGTGCTGGGGAAGCAGCCCTTCATCGACCGGCCGGGCCACCGCCTCCACTTTCTCTTCGTGGGGGCGAACACCCAAATTCTCTCGGCCCTCGGCGTCAGTCGGTGCCCCGGGTACTCCGAGCTCTTCCCCTCCGCGGGCCGCGGGGGCCACGGCCCCCAGTCGTACGTGCCGGCGCAGTTCTCCCCGAGCGACTCGCCCTTCGCCTACCTGTACCAGCACCCGGAGGGCCTCGAGCCGGTCGACGGCAAGATCGTGGAGCTCCGGTGCGCCGGGGGGTGCGAGGCCGCCGGCGGGGGCGGCCCCCTCGCTAACTGGGAGTTCGTCCGCACGAGGGAGGACCGCGCCCGGGAGCTGGCGACCGGCCAGCACTTCGGCAACGACCTGCAGACCGCCGAGAGCGTCTGGCTCAACTACCTGGACCCCTTTCCGATCGACCAGCTGGTCAACGGCCCGGGCCTCTACTTCCAAAACGAGAAGTCGACCCTCTACTCGGCGCAGACGGCGGTCATCAGCTTCGTCAAGAGCCGCAGAATTTCTGAGTTACAGGGGGTCGGTTGGGTCATTGACCTCGGTGCGGGTAAGGGCCAGGACCTGGGAAGGTACTTGTCCGCAAAAGTCGGCCACCTCCTCGCTGTCGATCGGGACCGGGCCGGCCTCGGTGAGCTCGTTCGTCGCAAGTACAGCCACGCCAGGCATGCCGCAGTGAGGAAGGAAAATGACTCACACGCCCACAAGGTCCGCAGCCCCGTCGGGACCATCGTGCACGTCCTGGCAGCCGACGTAACAGACCCATATTCGAGTCTTCTGGCAAAGTTTGAGACCCTCGGTCTTCAGAGGTTCGGAGCCGATGCCATTGTTTGCAATCTCGCCATCCACTATATGCTGAAGGACCTCGACGCCCTCCGGAACTTCATCGCTCTCGCCCGAGGCTCCCTAAAGCTCGGGGGCCAGGTAATTCTTACAATACTTCGGGGCGATCTTGTCCACAGGCTCTTCTGCGCAAACAAGACACCTGTGGGCGGGACATGGGACGTGTTCGAGACACCCCACAATGCGGCCGAGCCGCAGGATTCTCCCCAAATCCGAAAGTACTCATTAAGGCGCGACTACTCGAGTTCCGAACTCGAGGACACAGGTCAGCAGGTCGGGGTCCTTCTGCCATTCAGTAACGGGGACTACTACACGGAGTCGCTCGTCAATCCTCGAGCGGTAAGCCGTGAGTTCGCAGCTCGAGGGTTTAAGCAGACCGCATTTACGAGTGTCGCTGATAGCTTTGACGCCTTTGCCGAGCATAACCGCGCGGTCTCGGCCGGATTAACTCCAGGGGACAAGCAGTACCTCGCGTTGTATGGGGAGCTCGTCTTCGTGCGAGAAAAGTAAGCAGTTGCAGCCCGGAGGCTATTCTGATATGCTTAGCTCGGCCAGCAAGTCGAGCACGTATTTTTCCATTGCTGCGGACTCTTCTGGATCCACGCTCTGCGAAACAGTCGTCGAAGTGAGGTCGCTACCTGCTCGAGCCTCCTCTAGTGGCAAATCCTCAAGTTTAGCCTCTTCACTGAGCCAACCGTCGTAATATAAGTAAAGGACCCGTATGTACTGAGTGGTCGGCTCTGGCGGCGTACTCACTGCCTGTCGGAGCCATATTAGCAACGTTTTTTCCCTCGTTGCTTCTACTGCTCTCCCGTTCTGGCCATTTGCTGTTTTGTAAGCATCCGGATTGTAGCGAATGAATATCGTGGGCAAGCCAAGCGCGATCGCGATTTCCCGCATCCGATTTGCTTCGCAACCGGCGTAATCGCTCCTTTTGTGCTGGTGTTCGTCGCGCTCGATAACCACGAAATGTGTCCCTGCATCGATTACGTAGTCTGGCCGGCGGCGCGTACAAACTCCTTTGTCGAGGACTTTGTCATACGAGTAGAGGCGATATCCTGCGGCCTCGATTGTCGTTCGCAGGCGCTCTTGCTTTATCATACGTGCTTTGTGGTACGCCGGTCCAAGCTTCCCGCAGAGCTCACACAATCCCGACCCATCGAGCCGTAGTTCCGGAAGACCACATTTTTGGCAGTGCCCAGTTAATAAGCAACATTCGTCGGGGGATCGATGCTCCGTGCAGTGCGAAGGGGTTCGATTACCATATACCGCCGGCGCTTTGCATTTTTCCTCTTTGCATCGGCGGTTAGGGGTGGTAATCATCCCCACCGCACCGTGACTCTGGCAACGTGTAGGTGAATATCCTGGGTATCCATAGCTGGCCCGTAACGAGCATTCTGGTGCAGAACATCTCCTACTAGTAACATCGACCATTTCAGGAAGTTTATGGGCCAAGCAGTACAAGCCCCGAATCTCTCCGAGAAGATTATAAGAGGGCTGACGGGTACACCCAGACGTGGCGCAACGCCGGTTTTTTACGTCAATCATTCCGGCGAGCTTATGCGACGAACATCGAGAACCGCGGGTCTCTCCGGGTAGGTTAAAGATAGGGATTATTAGACACCCTGGCACCTCGCAGTGCCTACTTTTTACGTCCACCATGTTTGCCAGCTTGTGCGCTGCACATCGTATCCCTCTGGTCTCCCCTAGTAGGTTAAAGGTAGACATTTTAGAGCATCCAGGTTCGGCACATCGCAAGTTTCTAACATCTACCATTTCTGGCAACCGATGTGCTGAGCAGTAAATCCCTCTCGCTTCTCCAGGACGATTATAGCACGGTAGGGTTGCGCACCCAGGTTCCGCGCAATGTCGATGCTTAACGTCTACCATGCTAGGGAGCTTGTGGATTGCACAATAGACCCCTCGGGTCTTTCCTGGCTCATTATATGATGGCTGTCTAGTACACCCAGGCGCGGCGCATCTCCTACTCACGACATTTACCATCTCGGGAGACTTATGCGCGGCACATCGAACACCTCGCGCTTCTCCCGCAATGTTGTACGATGGAGATTTTGTGCATCCAGGTTCTTCGCAATGTCTGCCAACTACGTTGATCATTTCAGGAGACTTATGAGCTACACAATAGAGCCCTCTAGTCTCTCCTGGTAAGTTGTAGTAGGGACGTTTGGTGCACCCAATTCCGCCGCATTGACTGGCCATTCGTCCTCGACGTGAATACCCTTAGTAGTCTGTTAATGCCCCACGACAGCTTCAAAATGAATGGCGGCTAAGGCCGCCGACCCACAGCGAAAAAGCAAACATCCAGGCCAATTAAGTCATATGCCCTGATCTGACGCCATAGCGGCGGTACTCCTGACCACGTGGGTCGCGCAATCTGCTCATGTCCCAGCGCCGCACTGGGTTATCCGTTTCCCGCATTAGAACTCCGAGAGTTTCGTCAATGTCGAGCTCATACCCATCATGGCCGCCTTTTTGCCAGAAAGGTGGCTCAGTATATCTCATGTACCGGGTCCCCGTTGACCCGCTCCAGTCCCCCCAGTTGAAATCGTCGCCATACGCCCCTTCCCACGCGACGCCGTCTTCTGTCGCCATCCGCCCGTCGTCCCCCCAGTACTCGAAAACTGCTTGTTCTGGCGTCCTTTGCGGATTTCCGTCGCTCCATGGGGCGTCGGGGGACCCCAGGAGGAATGTCTCAGTGAAGGCCGGAACCCACAAGAGGGGTTCCGGCTTGGGTTCGCCGAGAAAGCCATGGCCCCATCCGCCAGGGGGTGGTGCCGGGGCGGGACCTGGCGCGGGCCAGTTACTAATACCTCCCGCGAACCCCTCCTTGACCGGCGCGGGCCGGGTCGGCGCGGAGAGTTCCTGCGGCGCTCTCGCCCCGGGTCGGCGGCCCCCCGCCATTTGGCGCCTGGCCGCGACGCCCCACGCCTGATCGCCCGGGTCGGTGGCCCGCTGCGGCGCTGGCCATTTGTTGACGTTTTTGGCCTGGTCCTCCAGGATGGCATACAGCGGCCCAGAGCCGTTAAGATGCCCCCAGCCGTCGGGTCGCAGACTGTCCTCTGTAAACATCCGAAAGTGGTACTGTTCGTCATCTTCGCTGACCCCGTCCCGAAGCCCTGTCGGGTACATGCCCGAGAGGGGGACCCTCTCGAGCAGAGCCGAGTGCTCGTGGAGAAAGTCGAGCCTTTCCTGGAGGTACACTCGATTGAGCCTCCTGACTTCCCCCCACAGGTTGACCGCGGGGCGGACCCCGTCTCGGCGCGAGTACGGGTCGTCTGCCAGGATCTCGAGGGCGCGCCCGTAGTTGTTCGAGTAGTCGTAGACGGAGTCCGCGAGGGTGTCGAGGCAGAAGTCGCGCATCGGGCCCGGGGGGACCCGCCGGGAGAAGAGGTCCCGCAGGTAGCCAATATTCGCGGGGGCCCGGAAGGCCAGGACCACCCTGTCTCTGAACCGCATCGGCGTCCTCGCCGCCTCATGCCCTGCCACCTCCGGGAGCGCCACCGAGTCGGCCATCGTCGCGGCGCTATAGTATCCCCGGAAAAGCCTTCTTACATAGTGGCGCCCGCGCCGATGTCCCTGGCGAAAAAGCGCCGACGACCGAGCCGACGGCGGGCCGAGCCGCAGGGAGAGGAGCTCCCGGACCGGAGGCCGCCGCGCCCCACCCTCGTGAGCCTCAGCAGCAGGCAGACCCTCGCGGACAAGGACTTCGCGCGCGCCCAGCTCGTCCTGATCGGGTGCGGGGGCCTCGGCCTCTGCGCCCTGGAGCTTCTCCCAATTTGCCGGTTCCTGCCGGCGTCGGTCGTACGGGACGTCGTCGTCATCGAGCCGAGGACACTCCCGGCGCACTACGATTTTCTACAGAACTACCGGAGCATCACGCAGCTCCGAGTCGGGCTGACGAAGGCGAACATCGGCCGGATCCTCCCGGCGGTCCTCGGAGGTCGGACGATCGTGCTCGACGCGAGTGTCGGCGTCGACGGCAACAAGGTCATGAAGTACGCCGATCGCCTTGGATGCATTTACCTCAACACCTCCATGGAGTATTGGGACCTCGCCCGCCCCAACGTGCTGGCCCCCGCCGGCCCGAAACTGTACGCACGGACGCTGCACAGCCAATATCGGGTCGCTGTCCGCGCGTTTCGTCGAGCGGGGCAGCCCACGGGAGTCACGAAGGTGTTCGACCACGGAGCGAACCCCGGCCTCATCTCGCATTTGGCCAAAAAAGGGCTCGTGGACATGGCGGCCCACGCGCGAGGCCGGGCGCCCCCCTCTAGGCTCCCTACCGCTGCCAGGGCCTACAAGGACGCCGCCCGTGCGCTGCGCGTCCACACGATCCACGTCGCCGAGCTGGACACTCAGGAGGTCAGGCCGGCCTTCCGAGAAGAAAACGCATTCTACAACACGTGGTCGGCGCCGGGTTTCGTCGCGGAAGCCCTCGACCCGGTGCAGCTCGGCTTCAGCGAGGCCAACCGCCGCTGGTTGCCCGAAAGCCTCCGGGAGGTGCCCCTCCACCCCCCGCCGCGGACGGGGCGAACTCCGGACTCCGAGATCCGCCCCCCCAAAGCCGAAAACAACAACTATCGGAACACCCGGTACGCGCGGGTCCGCGGGTACGATGTCGTTTGCTCCACCAAGGTGTTCGCCCCGACGGGGTCGGCCCCCCACACGACCGACGGCTTCGTCATCCCCCACGGCGAGTCGAACACCCTCTCCGCGTATTTGTCGACCGGCGAGTACGCCCCGAACGTCTACTACGTCTACCACCCCTCTGCCCCCGCCCTAAGGAGCCTCTCTCGGCTCCGCCAGGCCGCGGCGGCCGGTTCGGAGCTCCGGACGATGCCGGTCCTCGACCAGCTCAGTCTCGACACGGCAGCCGACGGTTTCGACTCCATCGGGGCCTACATCCAGACCGCTGGCGGGGCCGGGTGGTGGTGCGGGACGGTGCTGAGCATTCAGGACGTGCGCCGCTTCGGGGTCCGATTCGCGGGGCCGACAGAGTGCCAGGTGGCCATTAGCTACTTGGCGGCGGCCCGGTGGGCCCTCCGCCACCGGCGCCGCGGGCTCTGCAACCCGGAGCACCTGGATTCTGACCAAATTCTGCGATGGTGCCTCCCTTTCCTGGGCCGCTTCGTGAGCAGGCCCGTTTGACCGTGGCGCGCGGCCCTGCTCCGCAGAGTTAAAGCTCCCGCCCGGACCGAATACGCCGCGCACCTCGCGGGCGCGCATCGGTTGCCCTCGCCCATGGCCGCGAACGGCCCCTCGGCCCCCATCGCGCCCCACCGAGGCCCGCGGGAGCCCAGGGCCTCTCCCCCGCCACATGATTTTACGGCGAGGACGAGCAAGAGACGGCGCGAGATCGCCGACGGGGCCGGCGCCCACGCCGCCCCGGAGCAACGCCCGTGGCGCCGGGCAGGTAAGGCGCGCCCATCGGAGACCCACGCGCAGGACGGGACTCCAGCGCTCGAGTCTGAACCAGTAATACCCGTCATCCGCGTACAAAGGCCCCTCTCGCGCTCGGGGGCGCGCGGGGCCGCGGCCCTCGAATATGCGGAGTGGGGCCAAACAGGCTCCTCTTCGAGCCCGCCCGAGGCCGAAGCAGCGGGCCAGCTGCCCCCGGGCGACCGGGAGCTCTCCCTGTTTCCCGCGGGCGCCCGAGCCTCTGCGCTGCGGGCCCACGGGGCAGGACACGGCGGCCCTCGCCCGAATGGCCAGCGGGCGCCCGGGGGGGGCGATTCCTGCGCCCCCGCGGATCGCAACCCCGGGGCCCCGCCCAGGACCACCGAAAACGGGGGGCGCCAGAGCGGCGCCTTCCGCCCGGCCCAAAACCGGAATTTGCCGGGGCCGATCGGTCCCGAAAAGATGCCAGTCAAGACGTCGCTGGGCGTCATCCTCTGCCGCAAAAACCCCAAGACGAGGCGCCTCCAGGTCCTGCTCGTCCACAAAAGGTACACCTACGCGTTCTCCGAATTCGTGCACGGTCGGTACACCCGAGGGCGCATCAGCACGCCGGGGGGGGCGGCCCACCGGAGCGTCTCGGCCCTCCTCGACCGAATGACCCAAGAGGAGCTCATCGATTTGTGGTCGCTCGACTTCGGGCAAATGTGGTACCGCATCTGGCTCACGCGGGACAACAAGGAGCTGTACAACAAGAAGCACGCCAAGTTCCAGACCGCGTTCATGCGGGAAGACGGGGGGGCCGCCCTCCGGAGGCTAATTAGCCAGGCCAGAGCCAACGGAGTCCTCCTGTGGGAGGTCCCGAAGGGGCGGCGACTGGGGGCCCGGGAGCCCGACATTCTCTGCGCCGTGCGCGAGCTCCGAGAGGAGGCGGGTGTGGACAAGAGGGAGTACCACATCATTCCCGAGGCGAAAAGGCGGGCGGTCTACACCAGCGCAGGGACTCGCTATGTCTGCGTCTACTATGTCGCGGTCGCCAACCCGCATCTATCGGCTTCGAGCGCCGAGGGGCACCCATCGTCGCGCCACGCCCTCCGCGCCGTCAACCAGATGGCCGAGACGAGCGAGACCCGCTGGTTCGACATCGAGCAGATCCGGGTCCTGGGCGAGCTGGGGGCAGACGACTCCGGTCACCTGGAGGCCCTCGTAGGGCCCGCGTTCCGTCTCGTCAAAAAGCATTTGCGGGGCCGGGCCTGCGGGCGCCTCCCCTGCGGGCCGTAGACCCGGGCGGCCCCCGGTCAAGGGGGGGGGCGAGACCTACGGAGCCTCTCCGCCAGCAGGGCCTGATACAGCGATTGGCGCCGCTCCTTGTCGACCGCCTGGGCCCGCTTCTCCATCTCCTCGTCGACCTCCTTGCTGACTCGCATGAACTCCTCGTCCTCCTCCAGCAGGGCCCGGATGATGTTCTCCCTGTACTGCTTGACCTCCCTCTCGTCCGCGTGAGCAACCTTCGCCCGGAACAGGCAGACGAGGTACTCGGCTTGCAGCTTCAGGAAGTCCTCCCTGGAGTCCAGGCGGAGGCCCGAATGCTGCAGCAAGTATTTTTCGAATGCCTTCGGGTGGTAGGACCGGACTTGCACCATCCACCGCAGAACGAGCGGAAAGCTCTGCCCGAAATCGCGGTACTCCTCTTGCAGCCTTTTGAGGAGCGCGTCGTTCCCCGCGTCGTCGTCCTTGCCCACGCCGCTCGCCTTTACTTCCTTCCAGATCGCGGTCGCGAGGGCGACGAGCTCCTGGGGCGTGGCACTCCGCGAGGCGGACACCTCGGCGCGGACATCGACTCCGTCGAAAACATAGTCGCACGGCGGGTCCATCCCGATGGTCGACCCGGACCTTCTCCAAAAGGCGCCTCGGACCTTCTCCAAAGGCGCCTCGCGCCTTCTCCAAAAGGCGCCTCGGCCCTTCTCCAAAGGCGCCTCGGACCCCAAAAGGCGCCTCGGGGGGCCGTCTCGCGTCCGGGGCGCCCTACGTTTGCGCAGGGGTCGTGGGGGCCGCGCCGCGAGGCTAGTGGGCCTCTGCGGCGGCCATGAGGTCGAGCAAGTTCCTTCTCTTCTCCGCCGGGGTCCCGGAGGTGCGGGGCATCATCTCCAGACACTGCGCGCCATCTGGCTCGGCCAAGTTGTCCCCGCGCGCCGACGGGTAAACCGGCTCCAGGTCCAGAAACCCGGGGCTCGCGGCCTCGTCCTCGCTGCTGGAATCGTCGCTCTGATCGCTCGGCAACTCGAGCGCGATTACCGCCGCGAGGATGCCGCAGGAACAGGGCGCCCTCGCCGAAGCGGCGGGGCCCCGGAAATCAGGACCGCCCTCGTGCTCCCGCGCCCCTCGGGGCTCGCTCGGCCGGATGAGGTCCGGCAACCCGAATGACCTGCCCGGGGGCGAGGGGCCCGGCGAGTCCCCTCGCGTCTGAATCAAGTCGGCGAGGAGGGGGCGGCGAGACGGCGGGCTGCCCGACATGGCCGTCCGGGATTCGGCGAGGTCCGGCTCAGAGTCAGCGGCGCCGCGGGCCTCCCCGCCCTCGGCTCTGTCCTCCCTTTCCGAACGATCATATTCGCGTAGCTCCCCGGCCAGTCGCTCGAGATTCGCCGCGAAGTCCGCGAAGTCATCGTACTCCGAGCCCGAAGCGCCAGCCGCGAAGTCCGCGACGTCCGCGAAGTCCGCGACGTCCGCGGAGTCATCGT
>JACCDY010220770.1_pt1 | contig 21965 bp, 38 predicted proteins | sample 7446391 | NCBI WGS metagenome assembly JACCDY01 (sample SAMN15323451, study PRJNA562643) | freshwater metagenome | isolation source: river surface water | place: USA:Blue River Watershed | collected 2017-08-18 | reverse complement strand
ATGATCAAGCTTGAGAAAGGCGCAAAGGTGAAAGTAAGGCTGCACACTGGCGAGGTGGTAGAGGCGGTTTATGATGGACCTGCGGCTTTTGGTAATCATCATTGGGTTGAGCATAATGGGAAACACCTTCAGACCGTTGGATGCAGCCATAGACTGAATCGTTCGACAGCTTGTCGTTTCGTCGGCCCCGCCTGCGTTCATTTACCTGTGGGGGTGAGTGTATGAGCGAAGTAAAACAGTATGCGGATCGCGACATTATGGATCTTGATGATAAAGGTGGTTATTACTTTCGACATGTTGATGCAATGACCAGAGAGAGCCTACACAGTAAGTCGGATATTGCCGCAGAGCTTGGTCACCGCGATATGCTTATCGACACCTACCGCGAGCTGTGCGGGGAGCTTATCAAAGATATCGACTATGCCATTCTTGCAATAAATAACGGTTTTGGAAGCACTCAATTATTGCGTGATGCCATCACCAAAGCCGAAGCAATCTTAGGGGGTAAAAATGGACGATAGAGAATTGGTTGATGTTTGGCAAAGTGAATTTGAATCAATAGGTGAGCTTGAATCATTTAATTTCAGTAAGGATGATTTTGGCAGATACACTTCATCGCGCACTGATGGGCGTTGGCAAGGATTCTTAGTGGCCAAGCGCTCTATGCCGACAATTGAGCTGCCTACACCAGAGGATATGTACGATCTAGGTGGTACATGGCTAGGACGATTCTGGGCTGACGGTTTCGTTCATAATGCCATAACCGCAGCAGGATATAGCTATAGAGTTAAAAATGAATGATCAGGTCAGAATGACGCGAGTTTTGATAACCGCAGCCCGGCAGGCAAAGTTTGAAAGCTGGCGCGCATCATGCTTGGGATTTGCTGCTAATCGCCGGGCAAAGTTTTACGATGAAATACGCGAGGCGAGAAAGCCTAAATCTGAACCCGGTCAACTGGATCTATTCGCATGACCCGCATCTACCGCCTAATCATCCTAACTGATGGCAAGCCCAAGGGAATGACCGTGGCGCTTGCCAACGATGAGCCTTGCGATCTTGAGCAGATGAAAAAGGATGCAGCGAGCAAGTTCAACGCAGAACGGGTTATAAAAGTTACAGAGGTTAATCATGAAAGAGTTTAAGCAAGGCAATGTAAGGCTGCTGAATATGGACAATATGGAATACATGCGCACGGTGCCGGATAAGTATTTTGACCTTGCTTGTGTAGATCCGCCTTATGGAATAAAAATGCAAGGCGGCGTTAGTTATGGCAGACCAAGCAGGCCGAATCAGTATAAATCAGTAAGGTCGCCAAAACATACAAAAAAGTCATGGGACGAAGACAGGCCAAATATTGAATATTTTTCTGAGTTATTCAGAGTTAGTAAAAATCAAATTATATGGGGTGCAAATTATTTTACAGATTATTTGCCCCCATCTATGGGGTGGGTTTATTGGGGCAAGTTTGAAGATGAAAGCGATTTTGCTGACGGGGAGCTGGCATACACGTCTTTTAATAGGGCGCTAAGGCGCTTTAAGCTGCACCCATTCGATGGTACATGCGGCGGGAAAGATAGGATTCACCCAACCCAAAAGCCCGTAAAACTCTACCAATGGCTTTTACAAAACTACGCTAATCCAGAGTTCAAGATTTTAGATACACACCTTGGCAGCGGTTCTAGCGCCATTGCGGCGCATTACTTTGGTGTTGCTGAGTTTGTGGGTACTGAATTAGATGAGGATTACTTCTCGGCATCGGTTGAGCGGTTTAAGCGCGAGACTGCACAAGAATCCCTATTCTGAAAAATAATTACAATTTCCGTAAAATAACTATTGCAAGTTATCGCGCACGAGATTACTATTTATCACATGGAAGCGCGGGGCTTCTGGAAATTAGGGGATTGAGATGCTAACGCCTGATCAAATTGAAAAGATAAATGAAATAAAGCAACTATCTGCTGATGGCGTTGAAATTAGCAGTGATGAGGTCGAGTTTCTTTGTGATCTTTTGACCCATCTAAACGACTACATTGTCAGGGCTGAAAAAGATATTTATTAATTAAATAACCGCCTAATCGCTGCTTAACTAAGGGGTGTGAGATGAAGCTAACGGATGGTGGAATATTTTATTTTTGCGGTCTGGCATTGATTATCCTTTGTGTTGGCGAGCCAGATCTTCTTGATGCAATTATTCATAAGGTGATGCAGTGATGGGCATACATTTCAAAGAATTCTGCAGTTCAATCCACAAGACAGAGGCCGGACATGTGCCGGACTTAATTGATTTAGTTTCACAGGGGTTTGGTGATTTGTGTATGGCGGCTTTTTTAGCAGATAGTCATTCAGAATTATTTGCGCGGCTTTATATGCACGCTCCTGAGCACAAAAAAAATCACATTTATTCTCAGTGGGAGTTAAAGTGCCGAGACGCCATAGCCGATTACAACTACGGCGTTGATCTGGACAAAGAGTTAGCCGGTGATATTCCGCTAACAAATGGCGAGAGGGCTTGTGTATGAATCGCGCAGATCACAACTATTTAAACCAGCTTGAGTCTCAGCTACGCGCAATGCACCAGCCGCAACTAGAGTGCCCTAGCCATGAGCTGACGTACGACGAGGACGACTTTCAGCGCGTGTTCGGTGTTGGCGATGAGCATCAGCACAAGCCAAGCCGGATTGATCAGGTGCAATTTGACCACGGGTGCCGTGATGGAGATTACGCATGAGATATTTAATTACCACTTTGTCGCTATTAGTTGCCAATTTGCTTTATCAGGGAATCGCTGACGGTGACTGGAAATTTGCATTAATGGTCACTTATTTTCAGGCTGTTGCAGCTTTTCTTTTCTGGCTACAGGACAAATCATTATGCAAAACCAGCCACCAATCCAAGTAATACCAATGGGCGTTACGGCACCCTATAACCCCAATAAATCATTTGCGATTAGCTTGGCGGATCGCCGTGAAGCTCGCGAATACCAAAAGAAAATTAACAAAACTCTACCGCTGCCGAGGTATGTAAAATGAGACCGATTGAGTTTAGAGCGTGGACAGGGCTGCGCATGATTGAATGGGATGAATTGCAAAAACTGCATATACATACGGTTTTTAAAATGTCCATACCAGAATTAAATGTTATGCAATTCACTGGCGCAGAAGACTTTTTCGGCACGAAGATTTTCGAGGGCGATATTGTTTTTGTTGACTCAAGAATGATCGTTGGTCAGATAGTTATGGATGTTTTTGCGTGGCGTATTAAATACGGTAATGATGAGGTTGAATGGCTTTGTGACTACTTTGAAGATATTCAGGTTATTGGAAATATTCACGAACACCCAGCACTTTTGGAGCAATAGAAAATGAGCGAACTAGTACTAACAATTATCATCCTGGTTGCCATTGGTGCCCACGCATGGCGCAAAGATACAGAGCGTAGAACCTATGATGTAATGGTGCCGCGTGACATTCAGAAGGGCGCACAACACGCGGCAGACGTATCCCAGAAGTCGCAAGTGGTTGTATTTGATGGCAGCACCTACGATATTATGCGGGCGGATAATCAACATGCGGCACGCGGTCAAATAATGATGGTGTTTCACCCGAAGACCGAACCAGTAAAAGCGCCGCGTAATATTTTCGTAGGCGCCTGCCTGAAACCTAATCCAGCAATCGAGGTTAAGGCATGAGCATAGTTACGGACAACACCAAAACGCTAGAAAATGCACTGGCACGAATCGAAACGCTTGAGTCTGAAAAGGCGCACTTGTTGAAGGTGATTAAGGAGCGGAAATTGGCTGGCTATGCTTATGAGGGAAGCCACGGAATATGTATTTATGCTCAAAGTACTGTTAAGCCAGGATCACTATACAGACCAGTCTACTACATCAGCGTCGAATACGACGCCGCTGGAATTCTGATAACGCCGGAGGTGAAAATTGAGCAGTAATGATTGGAAAGATCTGGTTGTTAGGTACGCCGATGGACGTCCTATTTGTAACTGCGGAGATGCGTACTATTCACCTTGCGGCGTAGGAATTGATAGAACAGGGAAAAGCAGAACAGATATGCTTGCCTGTAAGTATGGATGCAGCTCAAACAAAATTACAGCAAAAGAAGAAATTGCAGGAAAGGTGATAAAGGAGCTTGGCCTATGAATGCATACGAACACAAAACCACTCGCGAGATACGCTGCCAGGAATTCAGCCCCGGCGATGATTGGCATCTAATAGCAAAGCCAAACTGGGTAGACTACGCATGGGGCGCTGTTGGGCTGATATTGTTTATTGCGGCTATGGTTTGGATGGAGGGGAAATAACGCCGTTATAAACGGTGCCAGTACGAAAATTAATAATGCGGTGTTCTAGCCGCATCCGTTTGATAACTTTGTTAAGTGAGCGCCAATGAAGCACTTAGATTTATTCAGCGGTATAGGCGGATTTGCTTTAGCGGCAAAGTGGGCAAATATAGACACGGTTGCATTCTGTGAAATAGACCCGTTTTGCCAAAAAGTGCTAGCTAAGAATTTCCAAAGTGTGCCGATTCATTCAGATATTAAAAATTTAAACGGTGAAGATTTTGCAGGAATTGACATTATTACCGGTGGCTATCCGTGCCAGCCTTTTAGCGTTGCCGGAAGCCAAAAAGCGCAAGATGATTCACGCCACCTCTGGCCGGAAATGCGCAGAATTATTGCACAAGCAAAACCCACTTGGGCAATTTGCGAAAACGTTTATGGCCACATCGCTTTGGGATTGGACTGTGTGCTGCACGATTTGGAAGCCCTTGGCTACGCCTGCCAACCGTTTGTTATTCCAGCTCTCGGCACAGGTGCAGACCATAACAGGGAGCGAGTTTTTATTGTGGCCTACACCGCAAGCAATGGACGCAATGAGAGCGCGGCCACCGGAAGCAATGGCACGACAAATGAATACAGCGCGCAAGGGCAGGAAGAAAATAGCAACAATGAAGGACGCGGCGGTTTACGGTTTGGAGTGGACTGGCGAGGCCGTGCGATTGGGCGATGGGGAATTAAGCCCCCAGCGCTTAGAGTGGATGATGAATTACCCGATAGGATGGACAGAAATAAATCATTAGGTAATGCGATTGATCCAATGGTGGCCTACGAGCTTTTACGGGCTATTAGCGCCACTTAACGCCGAGATTTGCGGCGGCTGGGAGTAAATGAAAATTGGACGGTGCTGATTCCGTCCGCAACATTGACTGGTTACATTTACATAGCAAACTAATTTAGGAGATGATACATGAATGAAATAACACGATTGACAGATGTAAGAAAGCGAGTTGATGCCGAAGTAAAAGAAAACTTTGGCTCAGCACCGAACACAAAATATTTTAATGATTTAATTGATGAGATGCGCGATTTAGAATTTCAGGTAAAAACGCTTTACCCAAGCTCTTGGCGTGAGTACGAGAACAAACACTACTAGCCAGTGAATGTAACGTTGAGCACAGCGGCGGCTGACTATGCTAGAACAGAGCGAGCCGCTAATTCCGTCCAGTTGCTGCGACTGGTTAAGTATTCATTTGCTTGAGATAAACAAAAATGATTATAGAAGGTAAGATATTTTTCACTTGCATTATATTTCTTCTTGCGACAACGGCTTTTGCCGCTGCAACAAAGAAGGATAAGGTTCCACACTTTATAAAGTTTGTAACGATTGTTTTATTCTTTTTAAGTGCTGTTGGTATTGTTGTCTCATTGCTTATGGCAATTTGGAGATGAATATTTAACGCCGTTATAAATTGCGGCGGGGAGTAGATTTTTAAAACGGCGGCTTAAATTCCGTCAATTTCATAACTTTGTTAAGTGAGGTTGCCATGTGCAATTGCGTAGGGTTGGCAAGAACTTTTGAAGAAACAAAAAACGGTGCATTACCAGCGGCAAATCATTCGCCAACCTGCGAAGATTTCAAGCAGTTGCGATATATAAAGCTAAGCAATGATGACGGGCAATCGTTTATTGACACACCGCAAAACGCAGAAGATTTTCTAGCAAGTGACGAAGGTACTTGGCAACAAGAAGATGTTTATCTAACGGCTGACCAATTTGAAAATTTGCCAGAGTTTCAGGGCTAGTACACTTAACGCCCGAATAACGGGCGCGCATACAGTGCCCGTAAAAACGCATATTTCTACCGCGTCCCGTTCATTTGCTTGTTACATTGTTTTTGCACTTTGTGAGGTTTTACGATGATAAAAATGTTGAATATGGACTGCATGGAATACATGCGAACCGTGCCAGACAAGTATTTTGATTTGGCGATAGTTGACCCGCCCTATGGGATTGGCATGGATGGCGGTAACGTAGGCTATAAAGGCTTTAATAATTTTGTAAAAAAGAATTGGGATAAGGCGACCCCTGATTCAGATTATTTTATAGAGTTGGTGCGAGTGAGCAAGAATCAAATTGTTTGGGGTGGGAATTATTTCCCGTTGCCGCCGACAAGATGTTATTTGATTTGGGATAAAGGCGCAGGATTTAAGGGGCGCACTTATGCCGAATGCGAGCAGGCGTGGACAAGCTTTGACGCTAACGCAAAAATATTTCAACATGATCCGCTTGCAAGCGGCGACTATAAAGGAAAGCTTCACCCTTGCCAAAAGCCCGTAAAGCTTTACCAATGGCTTTTACAAAACTACGCTAATCCAGGGTTCAAGATTTTAGATACACACCTTGGCAGCGGTTCTAGCGCCATTGCGGCGCATTACTTTGGTGTTGCTGAGTTTGTGGGTACTGAATTAGATGAGGATTACTACAAAGCTTGCTGCGAACGGTTTGAAAATGCCACTGCACAAGAAGCACTTTTTTAAACAATGTAACGCCGAGATTTGCGGCGGCTGGGAGTAAATGAAAATTGGACGGTGCTGATTCCGTCCGCAACATTGACTGGTTACATTTACATAGCAAACTAATTTAGGAGTAGACATATGAATTACAGAATACCTGAAAACGAAATTGAAAACTTCATATCTGTGTACTGGCAAATGCTTAGAGAAATTGAAGAAAAGACCGACCCCAAAAAAGAAATACTAAATGCCATACTCGTTGAAGGTGCGTATAGGTTATTAGCTAGGGCTGGTGTGCATAACGGAAAACCGCGATGGGATGGCCAGTGAATGTAACAGCGGATTATACAGCGCCATGCGTATAACTACGGATATAATTTGGAGTGAATATGCTAAACGATGACGAACTAATCGAAGCAGAGCCTTTAGCCTCTGACGTTTACGAGTCTATGAAAGGCGTTAACTGTAAGCAAAAGGAGCGCGAAGAACTGGAGCGCGCAACAGAAGAGTTTTTACGGAGAAAGGGTCGCATTGTTGAGTTGCGGCCAGATCCTACAATTGCGGATTCATTGCGCTTTTGAGATCGCTATAAGCCTTCTCGCACGCAAGCCCTGCTATTCTGCTTTGGTCAGCTTCTTTTGCGTAGATTGCCGCGAGGCGGTCAGATTCTCGGTACATGTTGGCAAGCACTCGATAGCGGGCTTCGGCTGCTTTGCGATCATTGGCAAATCTGGCACTATCATCGGCACTTCTTTGGATGAAGGCTTCAAGTTCGTCCCGCACGATATCAGCGGCAGTATTAGCAACAACAACATTGCTTTGAAGCTGATCATTTTTAGTTTGCGCATCTGTTTCTGTCTCTTTGTGATCGGATAAAACGCCTGCGGTGAATTTGCTGGCCGCCTCATGGGATTGGATTGTTGCTTGGTAGGCTTTGGTTTCCCAGCGCTGACGTTCGTTATCGACGCCATAATCATAAGCCGCATATAGCACTCCGAAAATAATTACCACTGGCGCCAAATATTTTAAACCGGTAAGATACATATTCACCTCTCGGGGGCTTGACTCCACCCCCACACTAGCCCTCCTAGTGAGGGCATTTTTTTTACAATCCGACCACTGATAAGCCACTAACAGATGGGCCAGATACGCTTAGTCCTGCTACTGACAGGCCACCAGTGACAGTCACAATAGCACCACCGTTAACCGTAACAGTTAATTCGATCAGATCTTTACTGCCTGTAACTCTATGCACAAAACAAACAAAAGTCCCGTCATTGGTAACATCGACTCGGCTGTCTGGATAAATGGCCATGCCGCCTAATTGTGTTTCGTCGCAGTAGATAGCCCATCCTGTGGTTAATGAGTAGACGCTACCCAAGTAAGTAGGATCGGTGATAACAGTTCCGATCGGAGTGTAAGCGTAGTTTGCAGGCAGGATGAAAACGCTAGTGATTGTGGTACTTGATGCGCCCTGTGCAATCGTAAACGTTAGCGTTGATCCATTGGTTACTGGGTAAACCAACCCATCTGCGAATGCAGGCCATGTGCCACTAAATGTAGTGCCACCACCTGCAAACGTAATTGGTACCGTCTGGCCGCCAGTTGAGATTGTGCCAGCGCCATCAGCGGCACCATCAAATGTACCACTAAATGCGCCACCAGAAACAATCGGATTGGTGATCGTAAGTGCCGAAAAAAGTGCCCCTGTTTCAACGTTTGTTATGTTTCCGCCATTTACTCCCCATCCAATTTTCTCAAGAGACGCATAGGTCGTATCGGTAAAGTTGCTGCCAATCTGTACGTCATTGCGCCAGAACTGAAAAGTCCCTGCGGCCTTATCGATACAGCGAAGCTCAAATTTTTGATTGTAGCCATTGCCGTAACTTGTGAAAGTGGCAATTTGCGTTGTATCAAGATTGCTTGCAATCACTTTGTAAATTCTTGCTTCCGTGCCAGCCTGATTTAACCAAAGCGCATAACCGTTACCGCTTGAATTTAAAAATACAACACGAGCAGAGTCGTTACTGCCTTGGGTCGCATTTGCTGCATGAGTAAACTTAGCTACAAGGGTGTTCCCTGTGTAATTTATGTTGTCAGTCCAAATTGACATTTGGGTGCCTGTTCCAGTACTCCTTCGGAAAGCATTTACCCCTCCTGCTACAAGTATTTGCCCATTTTGGGCAGATGCAGGCTTTGACCATCCTGATGGCGGAGGGGCGGGGTTTGCTACAGTTAGCGCTGACGCCAATAATGTTGTCATTAGTATGGTCTCCAGCCATGGGTTGCAAATCCAAGTGCGGTAGTTAACTCGCCCTGCGAGTTTATGGCGGTTGATTTTATATCAGCAATAACTGCGCTAAACTGTATTGACTCGTCCCAGCTTGCGTATGACGTTAAATTTAAAAAATTACCATCGAAAATAAACTTATTATCCGTTGTTGCATTCCTGCACACCCCTGTTGATCCCTGAATCGCGTTACGATATATAAACGTATTATAGTGAGCTGATGCATTGTTAGGGGCATTAACTACCATGCACACTCCTGTTGCTGACCTGAAATTATTCCAGCACACTTCGTGATCATGCGGCGTTACTCCAGCTCCTACCTCCAGTCCGTATCCAAGCTCAAAGCATCGCCCGGATATGTTATCAACTGCGGTGTTGGCTCTTAAGGTGACAAATGCGATTGTTCCTTTCATCCAAAAACCCGCGTATGTAGCACAGTTTTTTGCAGTGTTCCTCTCTATGCATATATTGCTCATTCGATATATGTCAACATAGCCACCGTTAAACCCTTCTGTTTGTATGCCATCAAACTCGCAGTCCGACATATGAAAAAAGTTTTTTTCGTTGGTAGTTGCTGCTATAAAAACAGGGTTTGTATTGTCATCACCTACAAGCCCCTGTGTCATATTTTTAAATTTACAGCGATGAAAAGTTATTCTATTTGATTCACCGGTAAAGTATACAAATTGAGTGTTATTCGCTCCAGTCCACCCATTTTTAAATGTTATCCCCTGTATAAAAATATCGTTGGTGTTGCTTACGTCACGCAATTTTGCAAGTGACATATCCCACTCCGCGACCTCTCCCGGAAAGCCGACAATGCTAGGCGTCTTGTAGTTCGAATTAAGCACAACGTTTGTAGGGTCTGCCTGCGTAGGGGTGGCGTTTATATTGCCAGTTGCGGTGTAGATGCCTTCGCGAAAAACAATAATTTTATTTAGATAGGTATTATCAGTATCTGAGTTAAAATACCAATCTTTAATGTCCTCCAGAGGCTGCGTGATCGTGCCGACTTTAGTTCCAGCGTAGCCTTTTTGCACAAACACAAAAGCTGAATCATTACCAAGAGAAGTCCAATCAACAACAAATGTATCCCCATCACAATCAGTTACGCGCACACTAAAAGACTGTGAACCAGTTTGGCCGCTCGGAGTCCAGCTAATCACCCCGTAATTTTCAGAGCCGTAATATTGGCCAATAGTTGCACCAGCAGGTGAGGAAAGGATTTCATACTTAAACGGCCACGCCCCGCCCTGAATCCCAATAGGGATCTCATAAGTCATTTGCGAGTGAAAATTGCGGTGTCTTGCGTGTGATGGCGTCTCACCGTCAGGCCGAGGATATGTAAGGCTCATTGGCATCTTTGCCGGAATAAAATAATTAGCCCGCAGCGGAAAATCAGGCGCACTAGACTTGCGCCCATTGCTGCGAATAACCAAGCCGTTTAGATCTACTGACGCTGCCATTTTTACTCCGGTATTGCTGTGATTTTAGCGGCTTGATTGATGGCGAATTCTGCTGACTCGCCGCCAAAGAGTAGTTTTTCAGCCATTCGGCGACGGTAGAGGCCAAGCATCTTTTTGCCATCGTTGCGGCACCAGCGCAAAAACTCATTGCCAGCGCCTGAGTAATCTCCCGCATTTAGCTTGCGCAAAAGCGTTGAATCCTTAAATGCTTGAATGCCGATGTTAAACACAAGGCACACCAGCGCATCGAACTGGAATTGATTAAGCGTAACGGTTACCAACTTGTTTATTGCCGCCTCAAATTTTGCCGAGTCGTTTTCAAATGCCGCATCGATCTGCGCGTCATTCCATACAAGGCCTTCCACAACCTCTGCGCCTGTATGGCCAACACCAATAGTCCAAGGCTTTCCGTCTTTGCTGCCAGGATCGGGATAGGCTTTATACTCGCGCCCCTCGAAATACTCTTTAATCCTGCGTGCGTTCGCTGATGCTTTCATCTTTTACCGCCTTTCTCGCTGCGTTTTTATCTACCAAGTAACCAGTTGTTACGGCTGCAAGCACAAGCCCTGCGAGTACTTCAAGCGTGTTTGCGCATGATCTTACCATTTCCAGCTTGCTAGCATTATCTGCAGTAAAGGTCGAGTACGATATTACCGCACCAAGCCCCAGCATAACCCCGCACAACACAGTAACAGCGAGAGCTAGCCCGAACCGCTTAACCGACGGGCGCCCAGTGCTTCCGTCTTCAACAAAATCACCAAGCCATAGAATGAACTGCTCAATTTTTTCGCGCATCGGTAGCCCTTCTTTTCTTGTTGGCCTCGCGTTGCGCAGCTTCAAGCTCAAGCTGCAAAATCTTGGTTTCTAGATCCAGCTTTTTGGTGTTTTTCCGCCAATACTGGATCATAACAATGGAAAGAATGCCGCCGATCAAAGAAACGGCCTTGCCTATGTCGTCAGGTATCCACCCAACAAAAGAGGCAAAGCCGCTAGCAATCGTTCCGGCTGCGGTCGCGCCTGCAACCTTTACGCCGGTCACGGTTTCGGCGATACGACTCAACGGCGCATAATCCGATAAGGGCGACTGAACCAACGAGGCAAAGCGCGATTATTATTACTGTCGTCATCTGTTCCAACCATTGCCGCTCCAAGAATTCCAGCTACGCCAATTATAGCAAGCTCAGCAATGTAAGCCCCGAGCTGTAATGTCGTGTAATGTGTGGCAATGTAAATTGTGTCGCGTAAATCCCAATTTATTGCTATGTAGATGTTCGCAGCTATCAATCCGATCTCAATTAGCGATATCGAAAATGCATAAAGGCTGCGGGAAAGCAGCATCATAATTACAACAAGTGCAACCGATCTGTATGCATTCTCGCGCAGGTTTGCTAATTCCGTGTAGTGATTGTCGTAATACACTGGGAAGTTAAAGCAAAGCAAAACAGCCAAGAGAGCGATTGATACACGTATAAGCATAATTACGCCTTTGGCTTTTTAACGGTTGGCTTTGCGGTCGGTTTTGATTGCGGGCGAACGGGTTTTGATTTTGTGGCCATTTGCTTTTTTCCTCTGCTGTGCTATCGTTTGTTTGTCCGCCCTTCATCGGACAAAAGGTTAAAAGCGCAAGCCCTCTTCGGAGGGCTTTTTATTACCAGTCTAAATAGGTTGCGCCTTCAATTTCCATCAGTTCCGACTCGCGCTGGAACGCGCCCTGTACATGGTTATGAACAGCCATGCCTAAAGCAATGATATCTGAGTTGCTCAACTGAACAAACCCATCAAGAGATTTAAAATTCACAGTATAAGCTGGGCTTGATTGCGCCATAAAAAACATAGTGCTAATAACTTGTTGGCTTGATCGGTCGGTTGGGTACTTTTTCCCGTTAAAATCAACGCCGCTAATTTCTACCTCCCACCGCTTATGCGCGATACTCTGTCGCTTAATTTCAGCGGCATTTGGTAGCTCAGGGTAAGTCCATTCAGCGTAATAAGTGCTGCCGTTTTTGCGCCCTACAAGAACCGCAGACTCCCACGGTTGCGTGTCGCGGGACTCCGGGATATCAACCATGCGAAACCCAAGCGATTGCACAAATCCAGGATCAAGCTCGTCCGGCATACTCCACTGCTCAGGCAGCGCGCGGCAATAGTCAGCAAATTGCTGATAGTCGATAGTCCATAAATCCATTGCGCGGATAAATAATTTATTCATATTTGCCTCAATTATACCAATACCAATCTGCACGGCCATCGTTGCCATCGTTGCCAGCTACGCCCGGGGTCGTTAAACCCGCCCCGCCACGCCCGGCATTTGTAGAGACTACAGAGCCACCATCGTGAACACAGCCAAGATACGTTAGCCATCCACCGGTCGCTAGTGATCTGGTGTCAAAATACACAGTGTATGGCGCGGACAATTGCGTAGGGCTTAATCCAGTTGCCTCAAATGCACACCTGCCGCCTGTGCTAGCAGTGCTGGTGGTAGTTATACCAGATCCGGTCCATGAGCTAACAGTCCCTGCTTTACCGCGCTGCGCCGCTATGTCTGAATTGTTAGTCAGTGTCCCGCCAACACCTTTTGACCCAATGATCATTGATGTTATTTGTCCGTTGCTTATGTTTCTAAACGCGTAACCTGATGACCGCATATCACCGTTTCCGCCGCGCTCTGATGGATCAGCATAGCTCGTATGAGTTGCACCAGATCCGGCACCCCCCGATATCATTGTCCAGGCATAAAACCCAGTCAAAAACGGTAGCCGAAAATTTGTCCTTGTTCCGGTCGTTGTCAGTCGGTAAGTTATCCGGCACGGCCTGACAAGTGGCGACATAGGCGACAGCATTAGTAGATACCTGTGCGCACGTGGGTTACGTCCAGCTGTGTGCTGCCGAACTTTTTAAGCACCTCATAAACGTCATAATAGCCGGTAGTGCCGTTGAGATTTCCGGCCGTGCCTTGGGCGTAGTTAATGGTAAATCCTGACGCGGTGATAGATACCGGCTTGCGTCCGCCCCTGCGGATAAAAATTAGCATCGTTGCGGTTTTGTTTGTGGTTGCTGGCAAATTAGTAAGTTGAAGCGTAAGGGTGCCGGTTGTGTCCGCGCCCTGCATACTCATCACGTAAAACCGGCCATTGGTAAAATCAACCGTGACCGTTTGGCTGCCAGTAGTGGCCACATTGCCAGCATCGTACCAATCAAGTTCGCCGTTGCCGCCAGATCCGCCGCCGCCAAGGTACGTATCTGCGTCATCCCACGCCATTGTTGATGTGTCAACATCATAGCTTAATAGGTACTTCATTCCCGATGCCGTAGGCACACCGAAACGGGTTTGAGCGCCAGCTACACCGCCCACGATCAAATCATTAGCGGTTGTCATTGGGTTTGTATAGCCGCTCATTGCCCCGGTGATATTTGCCCAATCAGACGGGCTTAGGCTGGGGCGCGATGATGTTACATCGGCCAGATTTGAGAGCAGGGCGTAGACGTTACCCGCATCCCAAACTGAGTAAGGGATTGCAGCCGCACCTGTTTGATCCGCCCAGCCGCCTTTAAAGTTGGCAACAGCTGCGGCAACACCAGAGTAAGACTGGGCATCTAGTGCGCTTTGCTGGGCAGCAGCAGACTGGCTTTCTACAAACGCAATACTGTCAACAATATATGTGAGCACAGTCACAAGCCATGCCTGAAATGGCGCAAACCAGCTTGTGAAATTAAATGACTTGGTTACAAACGTAGACTTATTCGTCCTGTCTGGAACCGGAGGAACTGCAATAGGTGCAGCAGGTGGCGTTGGTGCTGACATTAAATTACCCCGTTAACGGTTATAGAGCAGTCCGAAACCTTAGCGTCAGGGATCACCACTCTGAATCTATCATAAAAACCAAAAGCTAAAAGATCATCATGCACATCATCACTCCCTGCCCATACGCATAGCGTTGTTTTTCCAATATCCTCGACTATGTTCCGAGTGTTTGAAACGCTATGCCCGAGCTGTGAATCAATTCTCACGTCATAATTAAATACGTTTCTATTTGGTCGTTTTATTGTGCCAATAACATTCCCAAAATTCTCATCGTATTCAACTCTCGATAGGTCGGCATTATCAAACCCGCTGCCCATTATCGCGGTGCCAATCGTTTGAAGATTACCGACAATAAATTCACCGACTTCTGCAGTCGATGAGCTGACAAATTCTATCGTATAAATCCCGTCAACAGTGGCAACAAGATTGTGAAACGCAAAAGAGCGATACTCGACCGGAGGAACAAAATAGTAATCCCACTCATCTAATACTACAGAGTTGTCCTGCATTTCTATCTCATCGTAAAAAATATCATCTCCGTCTTCGGCGACTGTTATTTTTACTAAAGACACCCCGCGCACATTGAAGCAACAAATTGAACTCAATACCTCGGCGAATCCAGATATTGACATTGTAAATCCGCCTGGCGCCACAGTGGTATTTATCAGCTGACCATCAATTAAGCGTAACGGATTGTTTCTAGACACAAAAGTCCACTTTGCAGAAACACCTGGAACATCGGTTGCAATTACTGCCGCATTTGCCCGCCAGACGTTTTGTGTTGGCGTGTGGAGAACATATTGATCTATCGAATAACTAGTCGCTGTCCAATTAACGAGACCCGGATAGTCCGCACTGCTGGAGTCTGGAGCGTCGCTCGTCACCATTCCATCAGTAATTGTTTTTGGGATGACTACAATCATGCTACTACTTCGCTGTTAATTGCTGTTTCACGGGTGTAAAGATTGATATCCTGAAGCTCTTTAACTTGCATAAATGTGTAACTTCGCTGCTCTTTTCGCAATTCCGAAATCTCATTCGCCATTCTCTGCATTTGTGCCAGCATTTCCTTGTTTGTGTTTTCTGACTGAGCTGCGCTAATCGACTCGATGAATTTTGCAACACCGTCATTCAGCGTGAGAATTCTATCATCAATCGATAGCATGGCGTTAAGCTGTGACTGCCCGGCAGATAACAAACTATCAAGCCGCTCGTACTGCCCTTTGGCATTCTCAAAATCAGCAGCAAGCAGAGAATCATTGTAATTAATTAACGCCTGCTCAACACTGAGCATGGTGGTGTCAATTCCGGTAAGCTTATCGAATTGCTCTTGCGCAGTTTTTGCCAGCAGATCTTTTGCTGCCAACTCTGCTGCTAGCTCCGCTTCAGCCTGAGCAATCATTGCGTCATATTTAGTGCTGGTGGAGGCAGATACTTCGCGATAAGAATTTGCAGCTGACTCAGCGGCTAATATTTGCTTTTCAATTGACGCTAAAAGTTTTTCGTCAGTTGTTAGTTGGATTCCAGCAACATCGGCAAGAGAGTTAATTTTGTTTTGTAGCTTGGCGGTCTCGAACGCCATTTCCTCGGCGCTTTTGTACAAGTCGCTTGGGTTGTCTTTTACATATTCGAGTGCTTTTTCAAGCTCACCAGCAAGAGGCAGCCCGCCGCCCGTTTGCGCTTTTCTTATTGCCTCGTCAATTTCAGCAGACGCCATAACTCTGCGCGATCTAGTAAGCTCAAGTGATTTCAGCTGTATGTCGTCAGAGGTTTGGCTCAGGCTTTCAAAAAGTGATCGGATAGATCCAACTCTATCGCTTAATGCGGACTGCTCATTTTTCAGTGAGTCAATCCGAGCCTTTGATATCGCCTTCTGCATTTCGTTTTGCGCATCAGCATTTTTCTTTGCAATTTCAAGCTCTCTTTGCGCAAGCGCTTTTAATCCCTCTATTTTGCTTGAGTATTGTTTTTCTATCTCTGCTTTTTCAGCAGATATAGCCGCATCAAGAGCTGATTTTGCACTGCTTGATGCAGAAACTATAGCCTCAATTCTTGAGCGCTCAGCACTTATTGACGCACCAAGAGCATCAAATGCAGACTTGGCATTATCGGCAAGCAGGCTAGTAGCTTCGGCAAGCGCCTTTTGTGCGGCTTCCTGAGCTTTTACAGCATCAGTAGTTGCCCATATTTCATTTTGCAGCGGACGCAAAGACTCATCCAAAGACTCAAGGATTCTTGCCCGCTCCATTGCTAAAGCAGCATCAGCATTGCCCTGAGATTTAAGTAGATCAATCTCAAGCGAGTATTTTGATTTGGCTATATCCTCAGCCTTTTTAGCTGCATCGATAGCTATTTTTTCAAGCTCTGCCGCTGCCTTTTTTGCCAATTCTATTTCATTTTCTTTCTGCTCTTTTATTTGATCAGCGTACTCGGAAAATGACGGGCTTATTTCTAACAGCGCAGCAAATAATCTTTGCCCCGACTCAGTTGTGCGGTCAATCCCTTCCATTATTGACCTAAATCCAGCTATTGAATCCGGCATTGAAACGCCAAGCGACGAGAACACTCCAGATAGCGAGCCTTGGAGCATTGCAAACTTTTCTTCTTCGCTAAAAAATTTATCTACATACTGCGCCGCCTTATCCGCGAAATTTTCAAACCCGCCAATCATGGTAGCGATTGACTGAGCCATATCAATGGCCATGATCGAGCTGATGCCCTCCATGCTAAGACCCATGTTATCCATGTAGTCATTAAATATTGCCTGCTCTTGAGCTACGCGGGTTAGTGTTTCAAATGCACCTTCTCCCATGCGCTGATATTCTGAAATTTGCGGCAGCATAAATGCCGCAACCAAGTCAGCCTGCTGGCTAAAAATAGCCTCAAGCTCTGACTGAATTTCTTCACCAGATAAATCTTTGAATGAGACCTTACCAATAGATATAGCAAAGTCAGAAATTGATTTTTCGGCATCAATTCCAAGCACCCCAAGCGAACCGGTAACTGCATCGCCTATGAATGAAAATATTCGGGTTATTTCACTTGCGGCTTCAGTGTCCAGGCTGACTAACTGATCTTTTGTGCTAGTCTTTTTCGATAGACCGAAAAGCTTTTTCTTTGTTGTTTCAATGGTGTTGTAATAATCGGCCTCAAGTTCACCAGCAAAAATATCACCAAGAGTTTGACCGCCAAAAATCAAGCCGGTGTCTTTAAGTTTCTTAGTTGTTTTTCCAAACAAGTCGCCGAGCGCTTTATTTAAAATATCACCACCAAAAGGATTTAATGCGTCATAAATTTCATTCCCAAATGGGAGGCCTTTAAAGCTAACATTCTGCTTTGTGCCAAGACCTGAAACGCTAGCGGCATCAAACCTTCCTTCTGCTACAAATCCAATCGCCAGCTGCTCAATTCCGCCGGCCAAACCGCTCATTGCCGTGCGTATGCCGCGCAATTCAACAAGCTGATCAATCGCAACTTCTAGATAGCGCTCATTTGCAGCGGCAATAGACCCAGATTTTTCATCACTGCCAAGCACGGTGCCTGTACCCTGTCCGGCTTGAATATCCTCTGGAGACATTCCGCCACCTCCGCTAGATCCGCCAGAGAATCCCAGCGCAGCCATTGCGGCCACCATTGCAGCCACGCCAGCAAAACCAGCCCACCCTGACTGAGCAAAGAACCTGGCGGCACCGGCTGCAACATTGACACCAGTTTCGGTTGTTGCGGCAGCGGTTCGCGTTGCTGATAGCGACAATTCTGTAGCGGTGTTTTTAATTGCCATCGCCAATTCAATAGCGGCCAAAGTTTTCTCTACCGCGTGCAACGCCTTGCGGCCTTTGGATTGTTCACTAAAAACCGATGCAGCAGCGCTAGCCATTGATCTGGCGCCAGCTATATTTGCCTTGGCTACCTGCGCATCAAGCTTTATTCTGTCCTTCGCCAAGCTCGCCAGTGCAGCAGGATCATCTTTATATTTTGCTTTAAGGTCGGCGTACTCTTTTTCCTTTTCGGCAAGCCCAGCCATTTGCAGCTTGTAATCATCCATTGCATCAGAAATAGACCCGAGAGTATCAACAACAATTGACCCTGTTCGAGACCATGCCCCGCCGAAGTTATCGACCGACTGACTGAATTTATCAAGCTCGGCAATTTGCGCATTTTCTTTGCCCAATGCAGATTCAAAATCTGCCATTAATCCAGATTCAACATTGGCGCGCTTCTGTGCCTCGCGCTGCGCATCAAGTGCCTGCGCATTGCGAATAAGTGCATCAGCTTCAGCACCGTAAGCCTGAATTAATCCATTGCTTAGCCCGTAGCGAATCTCGGCCTCTTTGCTGGTGTTACCCATCAAGGCAGCTTCTTTCGCTAGCTGCTCTGTCATTTTTTGGATTGATTGGGCGCGCTGTTCTTCTTTGCGCGTAGCTTCATCGGCTAATTGCTGTGCTTTTTTATCGGCCTCTGCTTTTTGCTCCAATGCAATTTTTTCATTGATTAATTGCTCTATGTAGGTGCGCTTCAAACCAGTTGCGCCAGACTGCAAAGCAAGCTCTTTTGCAAGAGCATCGCCGGTGAGCGACATTACCGCTATTTGACGCTCAAGGGTTTGAATAAATCTTATTGATTCGTCAGTAGACTTTGATGTTGACTCTCCACTTTGCTCAACAGCGCCACTAAGATCATCCATCGCTTTTTTTAAGTATTCTGTTTTTTCTGCCGCGGTTGCGGCTGATGCAAAATACTTTTGCAGTTCACCAACCACAGTTAAGAATTCTTTGTTTGCAGTTCCGCCAGCAACTGCCAATTCAGAAACAGAGTTTTGGAATTTATCGAAGTTTTCAGTGCTTGGCGCTTCTCGCAAATCCCGTAGCAAATTCATAACCTTAAAGCCAGCATCTGTTGCGCTTGATCCAATAATCCCAAAAGATTGCCCAAGCTCATTAGCGGTGCTGATATAGCTATCTGATAGCTGATTAAATTTCTCGAATGGTTCGGTAAAGTCAGATATTCCAGATACGCCAATCCCAGCGTCTATTTGGTCGAATGCGGTTGCGATTGACTGAGCCGCTTGCGTGGCCGCTTTTTCTGCATCAGCCAAGGCAACAACTATCTGAGCGCGCGCAGCAATCTCGCTTTTTTGTGCTAATTCTTGAATGGAATCGGATAGAGCAAGAACTCCGCCTTTTGTTATTGTGGCAACAGAGTCTATGCGCTCCATTGTTTCGATTAGTTTTTCTGCTGAATCTTCAGCCCGCAAAAAACTTGGCGCAAGTGAACCGGCAAGTGCAGCCCCAAGGCCAACAACTACACCAACAAGCGGCGCACCTAGAACAATACCCAAGTCGGTTGCCTGTGCTGATAGCGCAAGAAATGCAGATTGACCACCCTGAATTTGGCCGACCAATTGCTGAATTTGAATGCCAGCTTGACCGGCTGATCTACCGAACCCGGAAACACCTGCGGATGCCGCCTTTGATCCTGCGGCAACTTTCTTGCCCATTATGTCAACGCCATCGCCAGCTCTTTGTGCTGCATCAGCCATATCATCCATTGCATCCACGGCTTTGGGGAGGTCGGTAGTGTTGGCCTCTACGTTGTATTGTATTGTTCCTAAATCCACTACCTAGCCCTCTTTTTGGCGGGTTGCTGTTTTTTGCCGCCAGCACCGCGAAGCATTGCCAAAAGCCCATTTGCGACTTTTTCGCGGTTACTGACTATCGACTCTTCGGTGATTATCGCCCAAGGAGCGGGACAATCTTTTTTGCTGCTTATTGCCAATTGACCACAGTAAGCTTCGCTCATTAGTGAGAGAGTTTCAGCCTCCCATCCGGTTAGCCGTATTTTCACAAGTCGCGCCCATGACTCTATCTCTGGCCACGTCTTACTGCTGTACCCCATACCGTTAGATGTGCCGGGACGCAACCTGAAAAGGTAATCAATCAGGTGCTCACAGCCTTCTAAGTCCGGCATTTCTGGCTTTTCTATACACTGCGCGTAACGTGTTTTTTTTGAGCCTTCCGGCGTAGCGTTTAGCCACGCCAGATGCTTGCAATAAACCAATAACGCATTGCGCGCAGTTAGATAAAATTTGCTCGATTAGCAACAAATTTATCAGCTTGCTCACGCACCCAAAGGTAATCAGTGTAGAGCGCAATCACTGCCTGCTTGCTAAATACAGATGACCCATTATGGTCAATGTTTTCCCATCCCAGAGTCATCTGAGCGAGAGTTTCGATATTTTCTATCTCCATTCCCTCGCTTGTCTTTGCGTCCTTTTTGTTTTTCGACTGCAAAATATCATTTACGGTTTTGTGCTTTTTGCTTTGATAGTAGTCAGAATCCATACCCATCAAATAAAGACCTACGGCCTTCTTTTGTTTTTCGCGCTCGATTGGGTCTTGGATGGAATCGTCATACTGATAAAGCGGCTCGCCAGTACCAAAGTGATTCAAATGCAGGAATGCACCAGAGTTGGCTTTTGTCTTCGGGTTAAGTGCTGATAAATCCATAATTCTCTCTCTGTCTGAATTATTCTCTGCCTGCGTTTAACGTCACCGGGGACGCCGACAGAGAGGGTTAACGCCCCGGTACGGTTCTTACGAACTCGGTTTAGAATGGAGCAAATTCAAGTGGTACATCGTTGGGCACGATTACAGCGGTGCGCATTACGATACTTTCAGTTGTTCCAATAGTGATCGCATTTTTGTAAACCTGTGCGGTAAAACAAAAGGTTGCGATTGCAGGATCTTGCACATCAACGCGGAATGCGCAGCTTGTGTCGGTGCCTTCAAAATCAGAAATAATTTCGTGCCCTGCATCGTCGCCAGCTGGCGCATAGGCGTAAGGCAGTGACATTTCAGTGAACGATTTTGAACCTTTGCGCGTGGTAACTTTCCGCTTTGCCAAGGCCGTCCATGTGATACGGCTAAAATCGCCGCCCATTTCGGGGATCTCGGAAATCTCGCCAACTTCAACCCAGGTTAACGCATCATAACCAGCTTCATCTTCGGTTGCGGGCAAGGTTGAACTTACATATAAGGTCGAGCCAGCCGCTGTATAGACATTATCTGCCATATTAAAACCTCTTAAAAATTAAACGGGTATCAGGATGGCCTGCCCGCGACTTTGATTACCGCATCAGCGGTGCCTAAGCCGTTGCTGTCACCAACAATCGGCAATCTCTTAACGTATCCGGGGAATGTTCGAGTAGTTCCATCGCTTAGCGTCCAGATACATGTAACTTTTTTTCGTGTTTCTCTCGCCAATTCCATCGCGTTTTGTCCAGCATCGGAAAAATCGCGGTAGAGCCTTAGCGTTATCGATCCCCAGTCAGCTTGACCGGGGAAGAAAATAGTTTCGTTTTCTGCTACTGCCTTGAATGCCACATCGGGCACCGATCCATCATTGACCTGAAAGCCGCGAATCTTACCAACGGTCTCACCGTCAAACGTAAATGTGCAGCCCTGTGCGTCAATGAATGCCATTAGTAATCCTCAACAAAGCAGCGTGCGATTATTTCAAATGCCCATCGCTTGTTATCTAGCTGGTATGGGCCACCTACTACGCCGATTGGCTCGAACTTAATCACGCCTGCAGTTGT
>JACCDY011136702.1_pt1 | contig 21985 bp, 14 predicted proteins | sample 7446391 | NCBI WGS metagenome assembly JACCDY01 (sample SAMN15323451, study PRJNA562643) | freshwater metagenome | isolation source: river surface water | place: USA:Blue River Watershed | collected 2017-08-18 | reverse complement strand
GGTGTTGCGAATCAGGCGGCACTCGCGGCGGTACCAGGCGGGGCTATTGGCTACGAAGTCAGGCGTTCCGTAGAAGTGGAAGTAGTCAAACACAAAGGCTTCCACCGCAGGGTTGCTGTGGTGCTTGTCCACACTGGCGCGGATGTTGGCCAGCTCGGCCTCGTGCACCACCTCGTCGCCTTCAAGGTAGAAGGCCCAGTCGCCTGTGCAGGCGTATTGCGCGATCATTTTTTGCTGTGCGTACACAAAGCCGCGGTCGGCCATGCGCTCGTTCCAGATGGTTTCGATGACGCGAATTTTGGGTGAGCCGATGGCGTGGATGCGGGCCAAGGTGTCGTCGTTGCTTTTGCCGACCACCACCACAAACTCGTCGACCAACGGCAGGAGCGAGCGAATGGAGGCTTCAAACGGGAAGCCCAGCTCTACGCCGTTGCGAATGAATGTGAAACCACTGATGGATGCTTGGCTCATGGTGTGAATACGTTAAAGGGTGGAGGCGTCTGCAAAATGGTTGTCGGCGCTTTGGGCGGCTACTTTGTACAGGGCTGCATACGCGCCACCTTGCGCCATGAGTTGGCTGTGTGTGCCCGTTTCCACAATGCTGCCGGCTTGCATGACCACAATCAGGTCAGCATGCTCAATGGTGGACAAGCGGTGCGCAATGACCAGTGAGGTGAGACCTTGCATGAGTACTTGCAGCGCATCTTTGACGGCTTGCTCTGATGCTGTATCGAGTGCCGAGGTGGCTTCGTCCAAGATGAGGATGGGCGCATCTTTATAGATGGCGCGGGCAATGGCCAAGCGTTGGCGCTGACCGCCTGAGAGTTGGGTGGCGTTGTGGCCCACCAAGGTGTTTTCCTGCTGGGGCAGGGCGCGCACGAAATCGCCTAAGTTGGCGGCTTCGAGGGCTTTCCATACGCGGGCTGTGTCAACGATGTCGCCCAAGGCGATGTTTTGCGCCACGGTGTCGTTGAACATGACCACGTCTTGGCTCACATAAGCCACTTGGCTGCGCAAGCTAGCCAGCGACCAGTCTTTAAGCGGCACGCCGTCTAAGCGTACTTGGCCAGAAGTAGGCTCAAGAAAGCGGGGTAGCAAGTTAGCCAAGGTGGTTTTGCCAGAGCCAGAAGGACCGACCAAGGCCACGGTTTGGCCGGGTTGGATGGTCAGGCTCACGCTGTTGAGGGCTGGCGATGTAGCCGATGGATATTGCAGCGAGACTTGATCAAAACTAACTTCTCCACGCACCATGCTGGGTGTGTGAGCGCCTTGTGTTTCATCGGGCGTGTGGTCTAACAGATCCAAGCCGCGTTCAAGCGAAGTGACACCGCGTGTGAGGCTGCCCGTGACTTCTGAAAGGTGTTTGATGGGCGATATCAACATCAGCATGCCAGTGATGAACGAGGCGAACGCGCCTACGGTCACGGCTTGCCCATCACTCACCTGCGAGCCCTGCCAAATGGCCATGGTGATCACGCCAGACAAAGCCAAAGCTGCCAGCAGTTGAATCAGCGGTGTCATGGTCGAGCTGGCAATCACCGATTTGAGCGCCAGCTGGCGCAGGTCGTGGTTGAGTTTGCCAAATCGCAAGCCTTGGCTGGCTTGGGCGTTATGAAGGCGCACCATGCGATAGGCCATGACGTTTTCTTCTACAACGTAGGCCAACGCATCGGTTGCGTCTTGGCTGGCTCGCGTCACGCGGTCCATGCGGCGAGAGAGCGTCTTCACCACCCAAGCAATGGGCGGAAAGATGGCAAACACAATAAGCGTCAGTTGCCAATTGAGGTAGAGCAGGTAGCCCAGTAGCGCCATCAAGGTCACGGCGTCTTTGGCAAATGACAGCACGGTAGACACCAGCTGTGCTGCACCCGCATTGACTTCGTACACCATGGCGTTGGTAATGCCACTGGCGTGTTTGGACTGAAACAGGGCAGGGTCAGCGCGCATGAGCTTTTCAAACAAGCGTTGGCGTAGCGTTTCTAAAGAGGCATGCGTCACTCTGGCCAAGCAGTAGTTCGCCACAAATCCCGCAAAGCCGCGTACGCCAAACAGCAGCAGCAGCACGACGGGCACTTTCCACAATGACAGCTCGCCTTGTTGAAAACCTTTGTCCAGCAGGGGCTTCATCAATGCTGGAATAGCGGGCTCAGTGGCAGAACCCACCAAAATACCTGCAATGGCTAGCACCAAGATGCCCGGATGCCCCGAAAACCAAGGGGCCACGCGTTTGAGTCTTTGATACAAAGAGTCAGACGTGTTGGGCGTGGTGGTGTGGGACATATAAATAGGCAAGGGTGGATGCAAACGCAATACATCCCATTATCGCCACTCGTTCGCCACTAAAATGAACGAATTCATTTGGCTACCCATTTCACTATGACACGTCACCTTTTGCGCTTCTCACTTGGGCTTTTGACCGCCGGCTTGTTGGCCTTGCCTTCGTGGGCGCAGTTCCGCGTGGAAGTGTCTGGTGTGGGCCTGACCCAAGTGCCAATTGCTTTTGCACCTTTGCGTGGTGAAGAAACCTCCCCCCAAAAGATTTCGGCCATCGTGCAGGCCGACCTTGAGCGCAGCGGCCAGTTCCGCGGCGTCACAGCTGGTGTGGTGGTGGACGAAACCCAACGCCCCGACATCAGCGCCATGCGCCAAAAGGGCGCTGATGCGCTGTTGACCGGTAGCATCAGCCGCATGGCCGATGGTCGCTATGACGTGCGTATTCGCCTTTGGGATGTGGTGCGCGGGCAAGACCTCGGTGCCATGAGCTACACCGTGGTCACGGGCGACTTGCGCTTGGCATCCCACCGCATTTCTGACTTTGTGTACGAAAAACTCACGGGCGACAAAGGCGTGTTCTCTACCCGCATTGCTTATGTGACCAAAGCTGGTACCCGTTACAACCTGTGGGTGGCTGACTCTGACGGCGAAAACGCCCAGTCTGCCTTGGCCAGCCCCGAGCCCATCATTTCACCCAGCTGGTCGCCTTTGGGCGGTCAATTGGCCTATGTGTCGTTTGAATCGCGCAAGCCTGTGGTGTACGTGCACGACGTGTCCACGGGCAAGCGCCGCGTGGTGGCCAACTTCCGTGGCTCCAACAGCGCCCCCAGCTGGTCGCCTGATGGCCGCAGCTTAGCCGTGACGCTGAGTCGCGATGGCGGCTCACAGCTGTTTGTGATCGACGCTAATGGCGGCGAGCCTCGCCGATTGACCCAATCTGCCGGCATTGACACCGAACCCGTGTTCTCGCCCGATGGCACTGCCATTTACTTTGTCAGCGACCGTGGCGGCGCACCTCAGATTTACCGCATGCCAGCGTCTGGTGGCCCCGCCAATCGTGTGACCTTCAATGGCACTTACAACATTTCACCGGCCCTCAGCCCTGATGGCCGTTGGTTGACTTACATCTCACGCATAGGTGGCACATTTAAGTTGCATGTGATGGACATTGCCAGTGGCAACGTGGCTGCCATCACCGACACCAACCGTGACGAGCGCCCCAGCTTTGCCCCCAATAGCCGCTTGATCGTGTACGCCACTCATCAAGATGGTCGCGAAGCTTTGATGACCACGACTTTGGATGGCCGCATCAAAGCCCGTTTGTCAGGTCAGGGCGGCGACTTGCGCGAGCCCAATTGGGGCCCGTTTAACAAAGTTCAGCCTTAATTTCTTCTCATCTTTTAAAGCGTCTTTATGAAAAAACTTCTTTTACTCATTTCCATTGCAGCCGTGTTGTCTGGCTGTGCCTCCGGTGTCAAGCTAGATGACGTGCAGGTGGATGACCGCTCAGGTGGCAGCGCCGCAGGCCAAAGCGGCGTGAATGGCTTGAATTCGCGCAACCTCGGTGCCATGCAAGGCATCAAGACTGGCCCCGTGGGCGTGGACCACATCATTTACTTTGACCTCGACAGCTACAGCGTCAAGGGCGAGTACCAAAGCGTGCTCGAAGCCCACTCACGCTACTTGCGTGCCGACCGCAACCGCCGTGTCAACCTGGAAGGCCACACCGACGAGCGCGGTGGCAGCGAATACAACTTGGCTTTGGGCCAAAAGCGTTCAGACGCTGTGCGCCGTGCTTTGAGCGCATTGGGTGTGCCAGAAAACCAAATGGAATCGGTGAGCTTTGGCAAAGAAAAACCAGTGGCCCAAGGCTCTGACGAATCTGCCTATTCACAAAACCGCCGCGCTGCGCTGAACTACCAATGAAACTGACCCCTTCTTTTTCTCTCCGCGCTGCGGCCTTGGCCGCAGGTTTGCTATTGAGTGCTGGCGCCCAAGCCGCTTTGTTTGAAGATGACGAAGCCCGCCGTGCCATTTTGGATTTGCGCCAACGCGTCGAGCGCCAAGGCGAGGAAATTCAAAGCTTTCAACGCAGTTTGCTTGAACAACAAAACCAGTTTGAAGCCCTGCGCGCCGAAACAGCTCGTCTGCGTGGCGAAAAAGAAGAATTGACGCAAGAACTGCGTCGCCAACAAGAGCTGTCCCAAGGCGTAGATGACCGCTTGAAGAAGTTTGAACCCACCAAGGTGAAGGTCGATGGCGTGGAGTTTGTGGCCGATCCCGCTGAAACCAAGGCCTACGAAGACGACTTGGCCATCTTCCGCAAAGGTGAGTTTGGCCCAGCCAGTACCGCGTTCAACGACTTCATCAAACGCAACCCCAAGAGTGGCTATGTGCTGCCTTCGTTGTTTTGGCTGGGCAACGCCCAATATGCCAACCGCAGCTACGCCAACGCCATCAGCAACTTCAACACCTTGTTGAGCAAAGCCCCCAATCACATGCGTGCGGCCGAGTCCATGCTGTCGGTGGCCAATTGCCAGCTGGAGCTGAAGGACATCAAGGCGGCGAAAAAAACATTGGGCGATGTGGTGAAAAACTACCCGCACACCGAAGCCGCCGCTGCAGCTAACGAGCGCTTGGCGAAACTCAAGTGACCGAGTTAGCCGCGCTCACCAAAGAGGTCCTTGGGGCCTTTTTTTTAGGTGGCTTGTTTTTGGGAGCCATAAGCCACCGCACGCACTTTTGCACCATGGGGGCCATTTCGGACGTGGTGCACCTGGGCGACTGGACCCGTGCACGCCAGTGGGCCTGCGCCATTGCGGTGGCCATGCTGGGCTTTGCCGCTTTGTCTGATGTGGGCTTGATTGACCCCAGCAAAACCTTGTATGCCAGCAGCCGCCTGATGTGGCTGTCCACCTTGGTGGGCGGCGTGATGTTTGGCTACGGCATGGTCATCGCGTCGGGCTGTGGCAACAAAGCTTTGGTGCGTATTGGGGGCGGCAACCTCAAATCTTTGGTGGTGTTTGTGGTGATGGGCATCAGTGCTTTTGCCACCATGAAGGGCATTACCGCGGTGTTGCGCGTGAACACCGTCGACACTTTCTTCATCGAGCTACCTGCAGGTGCAAACCTGAACGCTTTGGGTGTGCCGGGCATGGGTTATTTGGTGGCCGCATTGATCTTGCTGTGGGTGCTGCGGGACAAAGAATTTTGGACGCTCAACAGCTTTTTGGCTGGCGTGGGTGTGGGCGGCACAGTGGTGGCCATGTGGTGGGTGAGCGGCCATTTGGGCTTTGTGCCCGAACACCCCGAAACCTTAGATGCTGTGTACCTCGCCACCAGCTCCGGCCGCATAGAGGCATTGAACTTTGTCGCGCCCATTGCCAACACCTTGGATTGGCTCATGTTTTATAGCGATAGCTCCAAAGTGCTGAGCACTGGCGTGGTGGCCGTGGCGGGCGTCATTGCGGGCGCGGCCATATCGGCGTGCCTCAACAAATCGTTCCGTTGGGAAGGTTTTGCCAGCCCCCGAGATTTGGGTCAACACCTGTTGGGTAGTCTGCTCATGGGCGTGGGTGGTGTGACAGCCATGGGCTGCACCATTGGCCAAGGCCTGAGCGGTATCTCCACCTTGAGCCTCAACGCATTTTTGGCGCTGGCCGCCATCGTGTTGGGCGCTGTGGTGTCTTTGCGCCAGCAAGCCGCACGTCTTGAGCGCACCACCTGTGCTTGATCGCCGTTTTGGTGGCTTGGCCCGCCTGTACGGCGTGGACGGCGCTGCCCGCATTCGCGCCGCCCATGTGGTGGTGGTGGGCGTGGGCGGCGTGGGTTCTTGGACGGTCGAGGCCTTGGCGCGCAGTGGGGTGGGGCGCGTGACCCTGATTGACCTCGACAACGTGTCCGAGTCCAACATCAACCGCCAAATTCATGCCTTGGACGACACCGTAGGCATGGCCAAAGTTGAAGCCATGCGTCAACGCATTGCGCACATCAACCCCGACTGCGTGGTGACTTGCATTGAGGATTTTGTGGAGCCCGACAACTGGCCCAGCATCTTGAAGGGTGCAGAGGTGGATGCCGTCATTGATGCGTGTGACCAAATCAAAGCCAAAACCGCCATGGCCGCTTGGGCTTTGAACCAAAAGGTGCTGTTCATCACGGTAGGGGCTGCAGGCGGCAAGCGGCATGCGCACAAAGTTGATGTTGACGACTTGTGCCATACCAGCCACGATCCGCTGTTAGCCAAGCTTCGCTACAACCTGCGCCGTGAGCATGGCGCAGCGCGTGATAGTAAAAAAATAGGTGTAGCGTGTGTCTTTAGTCGCGAGGCTGTGGCGCCGCCAGATGCGAGCTGCAACATCGCCAACGATGGTCAAGGTGACGGCTCTTTGAACTGCAGCGGGTATGGCTCGGTGGTGAGTGTGACCGCCACGTTTGGGCAGTGCGCAGCGGGATGGGTTTTCGATCAAATTTCTTCACGCCCATTGCAGAAACACTAAAAAATGCGTTATACTTTTAGGCTTCGCAGGGTACGAAACTTAGGTTGAATATCAAGCGTGATGGGACCATAGCTCAGTTGGTAGAGCAGCGGACTTTTAATCCGTTTGTCGTGGGTTCGACCCCCGCTGGTCCCACCAAAATAAAACTAAAAACACCTCATACGTAAGTATGGGGTGTTTTTTTTCGTCCTTGAGAGCTTAGGGACGTGGAAATTTTTTCTGCCCACTTTTCCCTTTGAACGCTTAAGATTTCATAAATTGTCAAAATGTGCTTCATTCTGAAAAAACAATAAATTTGCTATTTGACAAATTGTCTGTTAATTCTCATAATGGTCATAGACATTCTCTAAGAAAGTACGCGTCATGGCCAATATTCCACTCGTTCAGGGCACAACAACAGTTACTGGTACATCTGGTGACGATACCTACATCGTTCCAATCACAAAAACTGCTGCTGAGTCTTTTTTGTCTGGGACGTACACGATTGATTCGTTCGGCATGGGTAACGATACGCTTATCTTTAAAGCAACGAATGTTTTTAGTGGTGCGACATCGCTGTTCTTCCCAATGCTTGAGCTCTCAGCATCTAATTCGCCTGTTTGGACAGCCTACGACCAGCGTGCGAACCCTTTACGTATCGAGTGGAATTCATTTAACCAGGGTGATACTGGCAAGCTAGAAGTCTGGCACACCCAAACAGGCGCTACAACGCCTGTTTTGGCTGCAACGATTGACCATACTGGAACTTATATCGGAAACGGGGGGCTTGCAGCCAATTACGGGAATAAGACGGGGGCCATTTATTTCCAAGAAACGATCATTGAACAGCAGAGCTTTGCTGGATATATCAGTGATAGCGACCGTTTGAATTTGGGTGGTTTTTATGTCAAAGACGGCTCAATGTTGAGCTCTATGCCCGTGTCGGGTGTCTTTGACGGAACATCTGTCAATAGTTTGGCTTCTGGTGACTTTGATAAATTTATCTTTAACACCATCAGTGGTAAGTCGTCATTGTTTGGTCCAGCTAACCAAGATCTTCAGGCATTAGAAGCTGAAATTCAGATTGATGCTGGTACTAATTTTGGTGACCGTAAGTATCTGAATTTGGCGGGCTCTTTGGGGGCGCCCACTGCCTCTGCCCCAACCACGTCACCACCTGTTGCCTCACCTGACTACTCTTACATTCCCTACACATCACTAATTCCTGATGTCGAATACACAGTGTCGATCGATTTGGCACTCAGCGCTGGTATCACTGTCAAAGAGACAGATACTGGCGTTCGTAATTGGTGGGATGACGTCAAATACAGTGACTTGGGCATTACTACAGATGGAAAGTCTGGGCTTGTCAATACTGGCTACCCTACAAGCCCGGTGGGTGTCGTGCTGACAACAGGTAACTTTACGGGTACAGGTAATTCGACCGCTACAGCTAGTTCGTACAGTCTAAACAGTGTCGAAAACAACGCCATTACGGTAGCTGCTGGGCATGGTTTTGCTGTTGGTGACACACTCATCTACAACGACAACAGCGCAACTATGGCTGGGCCGCTATATAACGGTAATCGCTATTCAGTCACCGAGGTGTCGGGTAACCAAATTAAATTGAGTTACTTGAATTCAGCTAGGCCGGAAGATCGCCTGAGCTTTGCACCCGGTTATACATTCAATCTGGGAGCTTCATTCAAAAAATTTGGTGACTACGATGTCACTGTTTTACGCCAAACTGCTGGCGTAACCGACGTTTTTTCTGGGTTTGAGTCATTTCAATTGACATCTGGCGCTGACACCATCAATTTCACCGGTGGCGATTTGTCTGTCGCGTCGGGCAAAGGTGATGACGTTTGGAACATTGGTGTCAATGACAATTTTGGTTGGAATGAATTGCGCCTCACCAACGATAGCTCTTTGTTCAGTAATGGGACCAATGGTCTGTTCGTCAACTTATCAGGACAAACTAAATCTTGGAACGGTGTAGACCTCGCTTCGAATGCGAGCACCGGAAAAATGCGTGACACTTTTGGAACGACGGATACGTTCAATTTTTCCAGTGGTGCCTCGTACAGTGATGATGTTCGGTTGAAATTTGAAGGTACAAATTTTTCTGATCGGTTCTATCTTGCCGCCGATGGTATGGGTAGAGTCTCCGAATACAGGATTGAAGGTTCTGGTGGTTACGATCAGTTTCATCTAAGTACAGCGGTAATGCCAAGTAGCTTAGCAATGCCTAGTTACATCACAACTAATAACTTGAATGGTTTGTTGTCTGGGCAGGGAGCGGCTTCATTGGATGAAGCTGCTAGGTTTTTTGAGTCGTCAAATTACAAAGTTAGCTTCGCAGCAGAAGGTACTGGCTCCGCCCAAAAGCTGGTTGCTACCCTTTATGACGTTGCTCAAATCAGTCAGGTTACCAATGGCGAGATTTCTGTTTCAGATACAAGTGGCTGGAGTGTCGGTGACACAGTCATTTATCGTGCTGGAACAGGCGCCGAAGGCGTCACTGGTTTGACCGATGGCATGCGTTACACAGTAGCTTCTGTTACAACCACTGTTACGGCGACTCCCTCTAACGTCGCATCCCCTACCAACGGCACGGTTAAGTTGTCTGTCATGGGTGGCTCGCCAGCAAGTCCAATCGCACTCGCTGCTGACGCACAAACCGCTGGTTCCTCTTTAGAGCACATTGTTTCTACAAATGGTGTGGTTGATGGTGTATATAACTCTGGCACTGTGTCCGGTGGTTACGTCACTTTTGCTGACGATGTGGGTCAATTCTCGCGTATGGCTATTCGGGTTGACGGAAAAATTACCGATCAAACCAATTTGTCTTTTTACGCACAGAGCAATGTGGAGAAATTCGTAGCCGGCGAAGATTTTTATGGTGGCGATTTGGCGTCGAGCCAACAGCGTGCAGCTTTCTCCATCGATTATCAAGATCTGTATGACGATCAGTCTTCCGCTGTTGCTCGTACTGGCATTTTGTATGTCAACGGCATTGTCGACAAGCGTGGATTGGGTTTTGACCGATTGGTGGACTACGCCGAGTCAGCTTATGTGGGTGCGCGTTCTTATTCGATGACCGCGTATGACGATGTATTGGTTCAGACCGTTGGATCAACTGCTGTTGAGTTGACGCTATCTGCGGCTGCTGGTCGTGACAAGCTCTTCATTGAGGGTGTCAGTTCTGATGTGAATCAGCGCATTGAAATCAATTTAGGTGATTACCAGTGGGGATCTCGCGACGGGGAGTATGACCAAGTTGAAGTTGGTGTTTCCAAGCTTTCACAAAAGTATGGCAGCGTTCAATACATCGATGTGACCAATGCAGACAGCTCTGACTTGATAAAGTTCGTTGAAAAAGAAGGCTACCTGATTAAACCCGATTCTGCTATGCCAATGGCAACTAGTAAGAACTACGCTACGTTTAATGTTTACCAAGGCAGCAGTGATACTGTTGAGGCTTTAGTCATGCAGGTGAGGGTGACAGAAGACAGCTATTTTTCTGAGTCCAACGCCGGTTACAACTCAACCGTGAACTATACAAATTGGGGCCAATCTACTACTGAAGGCAAAACCATCACGGCCAACCCATCAGCCATCGCGATGACGGCCAATGCTGACGCTGCGCTACTTTACGAGGACACTTCGACCACGCCTTATTTGATGGGTGAGGGCAATGACTATGTGGTGACCATGGGTGGAGACCAGGATATTGGTCTTGGTGGTGGGAATGACTTTTTATCCATTCGTAACTACGGCCAACAACTTTTTGTGTCGGGTGGCGCTGGCGTTGACCAGTTGGGTATGGGTGGATCGTTTAGCCAATTGGCTGATGGTACCTATGTATCTGACCAATGGGGCTTTGGCAGCATCGATGTGGCAAAAGCCAAAGAGTTCATGGCAGAGAAATACCCTACCTTGGCCGCTGCGACGGATCCTTTTGCTTGGGACTCAGGCCCATTGGACCGCGTGATGGTGGCGACTAATCGTTTTGATGGAACAAAAGTTTATTTTCAAGCTGAAGAATTGGGCTTCAGCAACGGTACGGTGAATTCGGATAACTTCTTACCTCCGATTTCCGAAACTTATGACACAACCGCTCGAAGCCTTGTAAATACTACTTTGTATGGTCGCTCGACCAATGACACAGTGAACCTGAAGGTTGCGGATGTGGACATGGCTTTGAAATATATCGGGACATGGCTTAACTCAACCACGGTCGCACCGATCACAACAGGGAATGTCTTAGTTGGTTCACATGCATTGGAAATTACTGCACAAGCAGCTGCAACCCCTTGGTTCACAGGTAATTCAGCGATCACCAATGGTGGATTTAAGTTAGTTGACATTGAAAATATTCGCTTGTTTGACAACGCGGGTAAAGAGGTCACAGTGCGTGTCGCTGGTTCTAGTTCATATGAGTCCGTCGATCAGGCTATGCAATATGCCAATCGCGGCGATGTGATCTTTGTGGCGGAAACCAAAGAGGGTGCTTTGACAGGAACAACCCGTACAGCATTGAACATGGACACAACCGTGTCTGTGTCTGGTGGATTGCGTGTTGCGTTTGAAGAGGGAGCAAACCGTACAGTCAACACTACAGCCCAGTTGGTAGTGAACATGACGGGATCTGTGAAGACCAGCGTAACTGATTCAAGCTTCTTTGGTTCCAACTCAAACGCCTTGGAGGTGCTGGGTACATCCAACGTCAACATCAACGGTTCAGCGGTCAGCGATCTGATTGTTGGAAATAAGGGAAATAACGTCATCTCTTCCTTTGCAGGAAATGACGTTGTTTTCGGTGGAAATGGTTCAGATATGCTGATCGGTGGCGTAGGCAACGATGTGTTGGTGGGCGGTTCTTCGCACCGGGTCACGGCGTTGCAGCACACACCAGACGATGGCGTGTTTATCGGCTTTAATTTAACTACGGATGCGTTCCGAATCAATTACGCTGCAGACTTTGAATTCGAGACGGGTGACAAGGTGATATACAAGGCCACTGGTGGAACGGGCATCTCGGTAGCAGGTACCGCATTGACTGAAACAAGCTCGTTGTATGTGATTCGTGGTGGCATCAATGCCGATGGCAGTCTAGATGTGAAATTTGCCAATAGTGCAGCCAACGCTAAATTGGGTGTTGCGCTGGACATTACTTCAAACGGTACTGCCACGACGCACGGGGTGACTTTGGATAATGTGGCCTATGCAGCAGCCAATTTGGCCGGTTCAGACTACTTGTACGGTGGTAGCGGGAATGATCACTTGATAGCCAGCGGCGTAACAGGCTCATTGACTACTGCTGGTGTTCGTGACAATCTGACCATGAATGGTGGTTCAGGCAATGACACGTTCACATTATTTGGCAACTCTGGAAAGATCAGCTTGTTCGGCGGTTCTGGTGCGGACAATTTGGAAGTCTTTAATAACTTTCTAGATGTTGTTGGCGTTAACAAAACAGCTCGAATGGTTGATTTTGCTGCAGCTCAAGATGATGTTTTGTCAACCTTCAGTCAGACCGACCTCGGTGCGACGTCTGTTGAGGCAAGACTGAATGCAGGTGGTGTGACCTTAAGCCAATTGGTATCCCCTCCATTACCTGTTGTCAGTGGCAGTGGCGAAAACGGTAACTACCAAGAAACTGACAACGAAGTCGTTGCTACATATCAGGTTGAAATTGGTGACTATCAATTAAGCATTGCAGACCTGATCAACCTCCATCAAGCGCATGCGGCCTGATGAGAAAGTGAGCAAACCATCCCACCTTGCTGCGACGTTAAGTCGCAGCAAGGCAATGTTGATCCTAGTTTGTTCATTAGGGGTTGTGTCGTTGGCTGTTGCTCAAGACACAGTACCGTTAGGGGGTGCTCCCGAAAAGTCCAATTCCAAGCAATTGATGGACAAACTCGTCAAAGAGCGTTCATCAGGATCGATGTCCGTGTTGAAGATGGCGGATTGGATCAAGCAGTCTGTGCAACTTGTGACGTTGACGCAAGGCCTTAACGATGTCGTTCGAACGCCTTTATTGGAAGCTGTTACTGCACACCCGTCGTGGGAGTCTGCTGATATGGGGGTTGAGTATGCTCAAGCCAGTGCAGATGAGTCGCGTTCTGCATTGCTCCCTCAAATTTCGGGAGGTATGGATTACGGTACCAGAGCGAATAGTACTAACCCGATTTCGCGATTACCAGCCAGCTCATACACATCAACAAGTGCACAATTAGCTGCCAAACAGTTGCTATTCGATGGCGATTCTAAGTTCAATAGCTGGAAGTCTGCACAGAAAAAAGTCGAAGCTCAAACTGCCCGGTCTTACATTCAGCGTTCAGAGTTGATATTGTCAGTGCTTGAGGCTGCCATGAATAGACAGCGCTTTGAGATTCAGCGGTTATGGGTCAACAGTATCGAAGAACAACGCAAAGATACGGCCAGAAAGATCAGTCGAAGATTTGAAATGGGTTCTGGAACGATTTATGACATTGCACGTTCAGACATAAAGATCAACGATAGCCGTCTTAATTTGCAACAAATTGGGATTCAACTTAGCAACGCGAATACCGTGCTGCAAGAGTTCAATTTACCTGAAGACTTAGCCTTGCCCACAGTCTCTGAGCAAATTGCTTTATCAAATGAACTACTTGATCAATTGCTGAGTGATCATCCATTGATGATGGAAGCCCAAGCATCCATCATGTCCTCAGAGCTGGATGTTGCCGCGGCAAAGGCAAGTCAAATGCCAGTGATACAGCTGGAACTATCGAGGACTGATCGGTCCTTCGAAGGAACAAGTGGAAAAAGCGCTGATTACTCAACATTAGTTACGCTGACACATAACTTCTACTCGGGTGGTTCTACTACTGCGCGAATGTCTCAAGCCGTGGCTCGCTTGGGACAAGCGCGTTCAGATTTGGAGTCGAAGAAAAAGGGACTGAGAACTGCATTCCTTCGCTCGGTGAGTGAAGCGAATAATGCCTATGCATCCTTGGGATTAAGAAAAGTAGGGGTAGAGGCTAGCGCAGCATCATTTGCAGCCACTGTCAAATTGTTTGAAGTCAGCCGTGGTTCATTGCAAGACTTACAAAGGGCTGAGGATGAACTTTATGCCAACGTCAAGCAGCTCATTGATAATTGGTTTGATGCCTCTATCGCCTATTACCGCTATTTGCATGTCACCAATACACTCACAACACATCTACTTAAGCCTCAAAATTCATTTGTGGATAGCTTAAAGCCTGTTTTATGACCAGTGTTCTAAGGTCGGGAGCTTGGTTTTGGGATGAAATCAGAGCGCAGAAAAAACTGTATCAATATGCAGCATTGGCATCATTGTTAGCCAATACTTTTGCATTTAGTGTCTCGCTTTTTTCTATGGTGGTGTATGACCGAATACTGCCAAATGGGGCTATTGATTCATTGGTGTCTCTATTAACTGGGGTCGCAATCATATTGTCACTTGATTATTTGGTGAGGCAAATTCGTTCAGAGTTGCTTGATGTTGCGGGAAAAAAAATAGACATTGTTATTTCTACTAAATTGTTTAATGAGATCATCCTGCGCGGGTCTGGGCAAGGCCAAAATGGCTCTGGTGCCAGTGCGTCTATTGTTCGTGAGTTTGATTCTTTAAAAGAGTTTCTGGCGTCCGCAACAATTACTACATTCGTAGATATTCCATTTTCATTACTCTTTTTATGGATGATCTTCTTGTTGTCCGGGTATCTGGTACTGGTCCCATTGGCATCCATCGCCGTGCTTTTGGTCTTGGGCTGGTTATCACACCGATTGATGCGAGATTCAGCCAAAAGCATGCAGGGTTTGGGTCATGGCAAGCAGTCAATCATGTTTGAGTGCTTGGGTGCTAAAGAAACGATCAATTGTTTGGGTAAGGATGATTTCTTTATTCATAAATGGACCGACGCAACTATGGCTCAAAATGAGCAGGCTATTCATTCCAAAAGCGTTTCTAATCGTGCGACGAATTGGGTTAATTTCATCACTCAGTTCAATCAAATATTGTTGATTAGTGTGGGCGTTCTAGTGACTTCATTAACCGGCTCATTGGTTGCCGCGACTTTGATGGCAGGTCGCGCAATTGCACCGTTTTCGCAAGTGGTGAATCTGTTGACCCGACTCTCGCAGGCGATTCAAAGTTACAAATCAATCTGTCAAATTTTGGAGCGAAAAACCACGATTGGCCAGGGTGGTACGGTTGATGCCGCACGTGTTTCAGATGGCCTGACTTTTGAAAATGTAGGTGTGGCTTATGCGGGAGCAAAAAATGCCACCGTTGAGAATTTGACTTTGCAGATTGAGCCTGGGGATCGTGTTGCCATTTTAGGTAAAACAGGTTCTGGCAAGACTACTCTAATTAGAGCGCTGTTGGGACTAGTTCCCTTGACGTCTGGTCATATTCGATGGGGTGGGGTTGATATACAGGATTTTGATCGGGCAAGTTTTCTTTCACGGTTTGGTGTTTTACTTCAAGAAACCCATTTGTTCAATGATTCGGTTGCTCGCAATATTACGCTGAAATCGGGTTTGATTGATGGTGAGAAGATCATGGCTGCATGTGAAAGAAGTGGTTTTAGTGAAGTGCTAAATAAATTACCAGACGGTCTCAGCACTGAAATCGGTGAAGCTGGAAGAAAGCTATCCGGCGGTCAGCGGCGACTGTTGGCCTTAGCCAGGATGCTTTACGAAGATAAATCGCACATCATCATGGACGAGCCTACATCAGGCTTGGATCAAGCGACTGAAATGCATGTGATCGAAAAATTGGCCGGTTGCTTAGCAGGTAAGACAGTTTTGTTTGTGACGCACAGGCCGGCGCCATTGCGTTTGGCAACCAAGATTGCAGTCGTTGAAAATGGACGATTGATCGAATTTGGACCGCGTGATCATGTCATTCAAAAGCTTCAAACACAGGCTGCCAGCCAGAAGATGAGTGCTTGATGGATGATGAAAAATATGTCATGCACGGTCGAAGACTGGCACTGATTGCTGTTTTGACTGCAGGGTTGATTGCCTGGATGGCATTTGGCAAGATGGACGTTGTTGCCAATGCAGAAGGACGTGTAGTTACTTCTGAGCATGTCAGCACATTACAAAACTTAGAGGGTGGGATCATCACCGAGATATTGATCAAATCAGGTGATCGTGTGAAGCAAGGTGAATTGCTATTTCGCCTGAATTCAGTTCAATACAGCAGTGATCTTGAAAGTTCTAAAAAACAAAATAGCACATTAAAAGTTCGTGCCATCAGATTAATGGCGGAGATCAACCAGCATCCACCACGTTTCGATGCTGAGCTTTCTAATCTCGTGCCTGAAGTGATTAAATCTGAATTTGCCGAATACGCTATTCGACAAGAGAAGATCTTGCAGTTATCTCAATTCGTCAAACTTGCTGAAAAAGAATTTGCGATGATCTCGGCTTTGACTAAAGAGGGACTGGAGCCGCAAACTGAGTTGATTCGTTCTGAACGTACGCTTGCTGAGCGAAAACAAGCGCTCAGGGAGCAACGTGAGGCTGCTTTAGCTGAATACAACCGAATTTCAAGCGAAATCAAGGTGAAAGAGGATGCCTTGGTTAGTTTGGGTGATAAGGTGCGTCGAACTGATATTTTTTCGCCGATTGATGGTCTCGTTGGTCGGGTTTTCATGACCACACCTGGTGGTGTTGTGAAACCTGGTGATGTTCTTGTCGAAATCGTTCCTCAAGAGGGGCCAATGATCATTGAGGCCAAACTCAAGCCTTCCGATGTGGCATTTGTTCTACCTGGGATGAAAGCCAAAGCAAAAATCACGGCTTATGACTACGCTCTTTTTGGGACTTTTGATGCGACAGTTAAGTCAGTGTCTCCGGACGCTATTTCGAACGAAAAGGGCGAAAGCTTTTATACAGTTCGGTTAACTAGCACTGAGAAAGTTCTAGACAAGCTTGGCAAACCTTTGGAAATTCTTCCCGGTATGGTCGCGCAAGTCGGAATTGTTACTGAGAAGCGTACTTTCTTCAATTACCTTTTTAAACCATTCACTGAAATTACTTCAAATTCATTCAAGGAGAGATAGATGCAAAATGTTTATGCCGATACGGTGGTGTCTGCCCAAATCATCAACGGTGTTATCCGTTTTAGATTCGGTACGTTACGTCCTGCCAACAATCAAGATCCTAAGTCAGTTGTTCCAACAGAGACGGCAGAGTTGTTTTTGCCAATCAGTGGCTTTACGGATTTGGCAAATACATGCAACAAAGTTGCAGCTGACTTGCTCGAAAAGGGGTTGTTGAATAGAGGGGGGGTAGATCCCAATGCATCTCAACCCGAGAACTAAAGCCTTTTCAGGTGTTTTTAAACCTTAGAAAGTCAAGAAAAAAGAACCTCATACTGTCAAAAGCAGATGGGGGTCTTGCACTCGCTTTGCTAAGTGTTATGTTGCTAGAGGGATGTTCAACTATTTACAGTCCATCCGCGGGAGTACGTGCATCTGCAGATGCAGTAGGGGCAGATAATCCGTCAGCAGATACCTTGACGCCCGCAATAAACGGCCGTGCCATCAACGGTTACCTGGTCAATGCACTTGTTTTTCAAGATGCCAACAAAGATGGAATGTTGAGCCTGAATGAGAACATTGCGTTGACCGATGCCAGTGGTAATTTTTCATTGCCGGGCTCATCTCATGGCGACTTGATTGTCAAACCGATCAATCTTTTGTCTGATGCGGAAAAAGCCGACGGTCAATCGCAATTACGTGCTATCGGTTTGATCAATCCAGATTTTTTGTCCACTTACTATGAGTCATCTTCAGGTGTAAGAAAGGACTTCAAAGGGCAACTCGAAATTTCGGGTTCCATGTTGAGTGCGGAGGTCAACATCACACCGTTGACGACACTAGTAAATGGCTTGGTTAGCTCTGGACAATTTGACCTAAGCAGTGCAAATGAAAAGGTCACGTCTTTGTTTGGTATGGCATCGACAACCGATTATGTGGCTTTGTCAGCTGCAAGTTCAGCCCAGCAAGCACGTCAAGGCGAGGCTTTACAAAATAAAGCTGTTGCATTGTCGAATTTACTGACAAGTACATTTTCATTTTTTGACGATAGTTTAAGCAACCAGGCTTTGTTGCAAATGCTAGCCCTGAAGGTCACGAAGAGGCTTGAAGATTTTACATCGAGCCCAATGGGCCAAGTTGATATTTCAAGTTATTTGGCATCCTCAGCTGATATCAAATCAATTTTGTTGGAGATCGGCAAGGAAAGTGATTTAGAGATCAATTTAGCACTGTTGGCTTCGGTAATCGACAACTTGGTCTCAACGAACTCATCATTTATTGACGACGAGCTTATTCGATTGACTGAGGATACTGGGGTATCGGGTATCGATCACATCACATCTAACTGGCAATTAACCTTGCCTACTTTAGAAGCTTCAAAGACTTACGAGTTTGGTATTGAACATCGTCTTGTTGGGCAAGATGAGGCGTGGTTACCCACCAGTTGGTTTGGCGCGATGGATGCTTTGGATATTACTCAGGGCGTTAATACCATTTTCATCAAGCCCCAAGGTGCATCAGATGATGAAATTGTTCGCGTTGCTTTCCAATTCGATAACCTTAATCCTTTGCTATCAACTGTCGCAGGCGCCGTTCCAATAGAAACATGGATATCAACCTATTTTCTTCCGGACGACAATACATACACTGCCCAAGTCAAACTAGTTGATGAATTTTTCCTCGCCGATGCAGAGGAGGATGATCAAGTGCTCCCTCAGTACCAGTTGGTTCGTGCTGATGGAGCAGGAAAAATGCCTTCAGTGAATGCTGAAGCTTGGTTGGATTTTGCCAATATATCCTCGCGTACATCTGCTAATGGTGTAGATATGCGTTTGTACTATCGGCAGATGGATTTGGCGGGTAACTTCTCTGAGTCTTCTCATTTCGATTTTATTTATGACAATGTTAAACCGCAAACTTTGTTGTCAGAAGATGTTTCTTTGCAAATTGATTCAGGTATCTATGACTATGACAGATATACATCGAATTTAAATCTGGAGGCTCTGGAATCAAGGTACGCTACTCTTTTTGACGAGTCAACGGTCATGACTTTGGGGCAGTGGAATCAGTCAGGGCAGTCGGTAAATCAGGCATCGTTTGACGAGCAGCCAGATGCCCCCACCCTCGATGGTCGCTACACCTTTGTCACATTGCAGGTCGACCGCGCAGGTAATTTTTCAGAACTACTACAACTCGATTATGAACTTGACACTCAAGCACCAGAATGGGTTATTGGATCTGGTTTGATGCTTGATAACGGTCATTCATTGCCTTTACTTAATTACGATCGTTCACAAGAGTCTTTAAATGAGTGGGTTCAGTACCGGATGGTTGATATGACGTTGCCCGCCGCACAACAAAATTTGAGTCCTTGGCTAAATATTAATACAGTTAGTAAGCCAGGTTCATATGATTTGTATTACCGGGTGATCGATCGTGCAGGTAACTCAACTTCTTCACAATATGCCGGAGTAGTGAATATTGATAATACTGCTCCAGTAGTGACAGTGCAAGATGGGGATAGATTAAGTAGCTTGGCATTGCCTGAAGTTGTGGGGTGGTTGAAAAATCATACGTTGGTGCAAAGTGAAACCTCAGTTGATTCGAAAATAGCTTTTCAAATAAATTCCGCCAATCCTTATGTGTCACTGACTCATTTTTATGTAACAGCGGTGGACCCATATCGCAATGTGACATCCCCTTGGAGTGTTGCGGTCTTGACTGACGATGTGCTTCGTAGGGAATTTAGCGTTACTGACAGCTCGAGTTTTTTAGTTCAGGCCGAGGATCATCAGGCAACAGATTTTCTTTTAAATGCAGCGACTGAAAGTTTAATTGCCATTGGTTCTGATATGTCAGACAAAGTAAACGCTTTGGATGTGGGGGATATCTTCATTGGCCTTGGGGGCGGAGACTTGTCTGTTATTGATACTTCTCTTGATGTAACAGGCTTAGCATTTTTGAATGAATCAGAAACTCAATTTTTCATCGATTCTTTTGGTGATAATTTGACTGTAGAGCAATTGCAGCGACTTGTTTCTACGCCTATTCTTAAAGCTTATTTAGAGGATAGCAATGATCCTGACGCTGGTGGCATTGCTATTTTTCAATCTCAATTTGCGCAATACACATCAGGCTTGTATTCTGAATATTTAATGACGCAATGGAATCCTTACCTTGAGAAATGGTTCATTAATTTAGGAGCCAATGACGACAATATGTATTTCGGTGGCGATGCGATGAATGTCATTGGTGGCGCAGGCTCTGATTTGCTGCAAGGGGGCGTAGGGAATGATTACCTCGTTGGCGGACCAGGTTCTGCCAATGGCGCAGACATATTGCGCGGTTTTGCTGGAAATGACACCTTGGTGAGCGGTGACTATTTGTTTTACAGCCATGGAAACGCAGTCTTAGAAGGCGGAAGCGGTGATGACACATTAATTGCTGGCAATGGAAGTTCGCAATTAAGAGGAGATGTAGGGGCGGACTTATTTGTTATAGCTCCGATCAAGGGCTCTGCAGCGCCCATTGATGTGGAAATACTTGATTTTTCCCCTGGTGCAGACTTTCTCCACTTTGTTGGATTACAGAAAGACGACGCTATGAGAGGAATTTTTGTAGACCATGCTAATGGCAATATTGAAATTGACTTGGTATCGTTGCTTGGTCCAGATAGCGCACCTTATGGATCTGTTCTGACTTTGTCTGGCCTAGGTACTGATGGGTTACTGCCTGAGACAATCGCTGAAAGTTGGTTCAGTTATTCGAACAGTGAAACTTTTAATTGGTCGGATTTGTCCATCGATACCATAACTTGGATTTGATGTTCTTCGTGAATTGCTGTTTTGCCTAAAAAATTAACTTCATACTAATTTTATATTTTTGCTTTTCTATAAAAAATACGATTAATGTTATGTAAACAAAATTAAAAACACAAAAAACCACCGGGAGGTGCAGTGATTTTTGTAATCGGGTTTTAAGCCGCAGTGGCGTGGCCTGACAAATAGCTGGCGTAGTCGTCGGTCAGTTGGTTATAAGCGTTGGCGGCATCGCTGAACAGGTTTTGCTTTTGCAACAACCAGCCATAATTGAACCAAGCCACGTGCTTGCGCTCGTCTTGGCTGTGCTTGAGCCACTGGCGGTAGAGGTCAATCGCCTCTTCGTAACGGCCAGAGGCCTCCAGCATGTCTGCTGCTTGTGTGAGTTCGTTCAGTGTGAAGCTGGTGAGCTTGGCGCCTGAGAGGTATTGGTTTGTTGACATGGTTCACTCCTATTAATCAATACTCTCAACTAAGCAAGTCGCGTGCCAATAAAAATTGACAGTACTACTAACAAATATGAAAACTCGCTGTTTATTTCTCTTTCTGCTTCTAGCGCTAGCCCAAAGCGCCCAAAGCGCCCAAAGCGCCCAAGCGGCCGAGCTGTCTACGTTTGACGAGGTGCGGGCTCAGTACCAGTCTTACAAAGACCCAACGCGCGTGTCGTATCTCTATAACCGTTGTGCGGCGCTGCAGCTCAATGTGGCGGCGCTTTTGCAGCGCAAAGGTCAAAAGCAAGGGGCCAAAGACTTTGAGAGTCTGGCCCAGCACTACATGGTGTTGTCCGAGGCGAATGAGCGCGAGATTGACAAAAAACGCGGCTTAAAAAGCAAAGACACGATGAAAACAGTGCATCGCTCTGTGGCGAATGTGTCGGAGGTTTACACAAAGCGCATGAACAGCAACTATGCACAGCGAGGCGACTACATCTTGGGCGATGCGCAGCTTGAGTCTGAGCTGACGGAGTGCAATGTGCCAAATGAATTTAAGAAAAAAATACTATAAAAATGGTTTCACTGTTTGCACGAGTACTTTGCGGCAGCACTCGCGTTATGCTTGCTTCGTCTTGACTGAAAACTTCCAAGGTCATATATGCGATGCCCACTGTATTTAGCGTTTGTTATCCCCGCCTTATTGGCTACCCATGCAGTGGCGCAACCGAACAACGCACCGCCGTATGACGCTGGGGCGCTGATTCGGCAGACTGAGCAAATGATGCGGCAAAGCCAAATGCAGCAAGCGGCACAAAAGCGTGAGCTTTTGCCACCCGCTGCGGTGATCAACGAGGCCACGGTGGTTCAGGCCGAGCGGTTCAAATTCAGCGGAAATAAGCGACTGAGCTCAGACC
>JACCDY010476031.1_pt1 | contig 21997 bp, 20 predicted proteins | sample 7446391 | NCBI WGS metagenome assembly JACCDY01 (sample SAMN15323451, study PRJNA562643) | freshwater metagenome | isolation source: river surface water | place: USA:Blue River Watershed | collected 2017-08-18 | reverse complement strand
GATCGAGTTACTTGCCAAGACTCTGAGGGACCTAAGCGGAGTTCCGATCCAGGCTGTGGACTTTGATGCCAGCAAACTTCCAACTTCGCTAAAGATGACCTATCGAATCATTGATGCGAAGGGCAAGCAAGTTGCCCTCGGTAATGATTTAGTCGCCCTCAAGGCCAAGTTCCAAGACAAGGCCAGGGGAGAGGTTGCCAACTTAGTGCAGGGCTCAAACAAGTTAGAGCGCAAAGTTTCGGGCTGGGATTTTGACGAGCTCCCAAAAGTTATTGAGTCCGATCACTCGGGATCTAAATTGCGGGCATTCCCGACTTTGCTCTCAACTCCGAGCGGAGTTGAGATAAAGCTTTTCGCAACCGAATCAGAGCGCCGCAAACATCACATCTACGGAGTGATTGAGCTAATCAGGCAGGCGATTAAAAACCCGGCTGATTATGTAAAGGATCATCTCAAGTCCGTGGAGAAACTAGCTCTTTCAGCACTTGGCTATCAGAGTGTCAAGGACTATCTGAATGACCTACTCGGGTCCTTTGCGGAGCAAGAGATTCGAAAGCTTGATGCTGCGGGTTTGATTTTCACTCGAAAAGAATTTGACAAGGTTAGGGAACTGGTCGAGGCCGGGTTGATTGAACTCAGTTTTGAGCTAATGCCAACCATGACCAAGATCGCATCCAACGCCGCCTTGGCACAAAAAGAGATTTCGTCGGTTAAGAACTTCGATTTCTTGGCGGTGCTAAACGCCGAAAAAGAGCACATCACGCAGCTATCACCTAAGAACCTGATCTTTGCCAGCTCGATATCTCGCATCCGAAGAATTCCTGTTTATCTGGAGGCGATTGCCATCAGAATCAGGAAGCTGCAGGAGCCAGGATCCAGAGACTCGCAGCTGTGGTTCGAGGTTTCAGAAGCCATTCGACTCTTTGCATCCAAGGGTGGCAGCATGCCACTGCAGCCTGGTTCTGTAGAGAACCTGGTTCAAGCTAGATGGCTGATTGAAGAGTTCAGGGTTAGTCAGTTTGCACAGTCGCTGGGCACGTCAGAGCCTGTCTCACTGAAGCGAATCCAGAAATTGCTTGGATAGTTTCTGGTTTCTGGAAGCCATTTCATCGCCTCCGTGTTGTCTTTTACAGAAAGTCCTACTGGAGGAAATTATGGATTCAGCAAAATGCCCAGTTCCGCACGGCAGCATCACCCAAACCGGTGTCTCAAACATGGATTGGTGGCCCAATGCCCTAAACCTGGACATCTTGCACCAGCACGATACGAAGTCAAACCCACTGGGAGACTTCAACTACCGTGAGGAAGTCAAAAAGCTAGATTTTGATGCTGTAAAGCGAGACGTTCATGCCTTGATGACCGACTCTCAGGACTGGTGGCCAGCGGACTGGGGTCACTACGGCGGGTTGATGATCCGCATGGCATGGCACTCGGCTGGTTCTTACCGCACCGCCGATGGTCGTGGTGGAGGTTCGACTGGTAACCAGCGATTTGCACCATTGAACTCATGGCCGGACAACGTAAACCTAGACAAGGCCAGAAGGTTGCTATGGCCGATCAAAAAGAAGTACGGAAACAAGCTTTCCTGGGCCGACCTCATGATCCTCGCGGGCACCGTTGCATACGAATCCATGGGTTTGAAGACCTACGGCTTTGCCTTTGGTCGCGAGGACATCTGGCACCCTGAAAAGGACATCTACTGGGGTGCTGAAAAAGAGTTTCTAGCACCATCCGAGAACCGCTACGAAAACTTGGATGACCCCAACTCGCTGGAGAACCCACTTGCAGCAACTCACATGGGTCTGATCTATGTAAACCCAGAGGGCGTGAACGGTAAGCCAGACCCACTCAAAACAGCCCAAATGATTCGTGTAACTTTCGCGCGCATGGCAATGAACGATGAGGAGACCGTAGCCCTCACCGCCGGTGGTCACACCGTTGGAAAGATGCACGGAAACGGAAGGGCCGAGAATCTCGGACCATCACCCGAAGGTGCAGACATCTCCGAAGCAGGTCTCGGTTGGCAAAACCACAGCACCAGGGCGATTGGTCGCGACACTGTTTCATCTGGCCTAGAAGGAGCATGGACCACCAACCCAACGAAGTGGGACAACGGCTACTTCCACCTACTGTTCAAGTACGACTGGGAGCTTAAGAAGAGCCCAGCAGGTGCTTGGCAGTGGGAGCCGATAAACATTGAGGAGCAAGACAAGCCAGTAGATGTCGAGGATCCAACCATTCGCCACAACCCCGCAATGACCGATGCGGACATGGCAATGATCAAAGACCCGATCTACCTCGAGATCTCAAAGAAGTTCTATGAGAACCCAGATTACTTCTCTGAAGTGTTTGCACGCGCCTGGTTCAAGCTCACCCACCGTGACATGGGACCACGTGTTCGCTACATAGGACCCGATGCCCCTACCGAGGATTTGATTTGGCAGGACCCGGTTCCAGCAGGCAACAAGAACTTTGATGTCAAGGCGGTAAAGGCAAAGATTTCTGAGTCTGGTTTGAGCGTATCTGAGCTGGTATCGACCGCCTGGGATTCAGCCCGCACCTTCCGCAGTAGCGACTTGCGCGGTGGGGCAAACGGAGCTCGCATTCGCCTGGAGCCTCAGCGCAGCTGGGAGGGCAATGAACCACAGCGCCTTGAAAGGGTTTTGTCGGTGCTTGAGCCAATTGCCAAAGAGGCTGGCGCATCGGTAGCCGATGTCATCGTGCTTGCCGGAAATGTCGGCGTTGAGAAGGCGGCAAAGGCTGCTGGTTTTGACATCTCTGTCCCGTTCACCCCTGGCCGTGGCGATGCCACACAGGAGTGGACCGATGTCGAATCCTTTGCTCCTCTTGAGCCGCTAGCGGATGGTTTCAGAAACTATCTCAAGAAGGACTACGTGGTTCCGGCCGAGGAGCTGATGCTTGATCGAGCGCAGCTGCTAGGACTCACTGGCCCCGAGATGACTGTGTTGGTTGGCGGAATGCGTGTAATGGGCACCAACTTCGGTGGCACCAAGCACGGCGTGCTAACCGACAACGAGGGTGCACTATCAAATGACTTCTTTGTGAACCTCACCGACATGACTTATGTCTGGGAGCCTCGCGGCGAGAACTCCTATGTGATGCGCAACCGCAAGACCGGGGAAGCGAAGTTCACGGCGACCAGAGCAGACCTAGTCTTTGGATCGAACTCGATCCTGCGCTCCTATGTCGAGGTCTATGCCCAGGATGACAATAAAGAGAAATTTGTTCACGACTTTGTGGCCGCTTGGAACAAGGTAATGGAGAACGACCGGTTCGACATCTAAACGCAAAGCTATCGAGATGGGCTCCCTTGCGGAGCCCATCTCTTTATGTATCATTGTGATATCACTTTGATATGGAGAGTCAATGCAGGAGAAGATCGTAAAGCCAGCACCGGGCGCACTCATGTTCCTAGTTTTTCTGGGACTACTGGGCGCAGGCATTTGGAGCATCATTCAGTTAGCCACCGAAGCTTGGAATGAGTCCCTGTTCTGGCTGCCACTTCTAACCAACGCCCTTGCGGTATTGGTGGTTTCGGGGTTCTATACCCTTCAGCCAAACGAGTCTCGAGTCTTGATTTTGTTTGGTAACTACAAGGGCACTGTCAAGAAGGCTGGTTGGCACTGGGGCAACCCCTTTTATTCAAACGGCTCTCCGAGCTCCGAACTCAAGGAGGAGCGTGCTAGAAACATAACCACCACGAAACCTGTCACGACCTCTAAGCCAGACTCGAGATTCAAGATCTCACTGCGAGCGCGAACTGAGGTTGGCGACACCATCAAGGTGAATGACCGCAAGGGTAATCCGATTGAGATTGCGGCGGTTGTGGTTTGGCGAGTGTCAGACACCACGAAGGCCGTATTCGAGGTTGATGACTATCGCACCTATGTAAAGACCCAGATCGAAACTGCTCTGCGTCACGTTGCAACTGGTTTCGCCTATGACAACTCGGAGTCGGGTGAGCTCTCTGGTGAACTTACTCTGCGAGGCAACCCTGAGGAGGTCGCAGCGGAGCTGCGCAAGGATCTCGAGGCGCGCCTGTCGATCGCCGGCGTTGCCATCGATGATGCTCGACTGACACACCTGGCTTACGCCCCGGAGATCGCTCAGGCAATGCTGAGACGCCAGCAAGCCGATGCCGTAATTAGCGCTCGCAAGAAGATTGTTCAAGGAGCGGTTGGAATGGTTGAGCTGGCACTTGCTGATTTGGAGAAGTCTGGCTCGGTATCGCTAGATCCAGAGCGTAAGGCCTCAATGGTTTCGAACCTGATGGTTGTGCTGTGCTCCGAGCGAGAGGCATCGCCGGTAATTAACGCGGGAACCCTCTACAACTGATCATGAGTGAGAAAAAGGCAATCCCACTGCGGATCTCACCTGAGCTCTACAAAGAGATTAGGGCATGGGCTGAGCAGGATCTTCGCAGCGTCAACTCGCAAATCGAGTTGATTCTGCGTGATGCAGTTCAGAAAAGAAACGGGCAGGCAAAACAGGTTCGAAGAGCTTCCTAGAGCTTGATGAACTTGATTGCAACCGGGATCTTGTAGAACTCGCCCTGTGCTGCCTTGATGGCCGCGATGATTCTGAATACCACCCAGATAATTGGGAGCACCCAGAGGAAAAAGAGCCCGACGATTGAGATTGCCATCACAACGGCCGAAATAACGATGGTGATTCCAAAGTTCAGTGACTCTTTGGCGTGGTGAGAGACGAACGGTCCTCGATCGCGCAACACGAAGTAACCAATGAGTGGAGCGAAGAACTCGAATGGAATGGCGAGTAGATGCAGCGCCATCGCCCAGAGCTTCTCTGATTCCGGACTCATTGGCTCGTTTGCGTAAGGGTTCGAGTTTGACATGTATTCACTCTAGCTAGCGAAGCAGAATCCAGCCCGCCACCAAAAGCAACAACACGGCAACCGTCCGATTAACAACCATCGGACCGCGCTTTGCCAAGAGGGCCGTTATCGGTTTGGCAAGGTTTGCGTATACCAGTGTCACCAATCCAAACCCAACCACAACAATCAAGCCAAGGATCCAAAGTTCTGTGCCAAACGCCACCTGCGGAACGATCGCGAGGTAGAAAGCAAGCGGCTGTGGATTGGTGAATGCGGTCCCAAAACCAAGGCCAAAGTCGGCCCAATAAGAAGTGCTTCTTGGTGGCTCGGTAAGCTTCGATCTGCGCCAAAGCACAACCGCCCGATAGCAAAGGAATCCGGCTCCCAGCATCTTGATGCCCAATAGAAGAGCTGAATTGTCATTGAGTAAAGCGCTTGCCCCAATGTATGTGAAAACTAGAAGTACTACTTTTGCCAGAGCAATCCCAGCTCCCGCAAACCATGCCTTTCGCTGACTCTCTAGGGCTCTGGACAGTACCAACGTGGTGTCAGCACCCGGGGTCATTGCCGCAGCCAAATAAGCGAGAGTGAACAGCAGATAATCGGCCATCAGCAAAGTCTTTCAGGCAATAGCTCAGTTGGGCTGAAAAACACCGATTGAGAGTTCCCGCGCTCTTTTTGCGAGGGTTTGATCCGTGGTTGCAATCTCAGCTTGAAGTTCAAGTGCTTTTTGAAGCACAACAGCATCCGGGGTCTTCAGGCCCGTTGTCGCTCGCAATTGCGCCACCTGTGAAGCACTGGAAGCGTCGAACCCCAAAACACTAATTTCCAATGCTTCGATGCTTGCTCGATATTGGTCTAGCAATCCAGCACGTGCGGGGTGAACCATCGCTTCCGACAGAGTAACCGCGGAGACGGCCAGCTCACTCTCGATGGTGATGATCGCGAAATCAGTTGCCCACTTGTGGTGCACGTCCGTGTCTTGAAACAGAGCGATAAGAACACCAGCATCCAAAACCACTACGCCGGCCATTGGTCATTCATCTCATCGCGCCAGTTTTCGGGCCATACGTCTTTGAATATCTTTGTTGCAGATTCGATTGCCTCGAGCCTGTTCGCGATGCGTTGGGATTTATCACTCTCAATCGCAACTGAGCCGACCTCGATCAGGCGCTTTAGGATCTGAGTCCTGTTCCCTTGAAGTTCGGGCCAAGCAGCAGCCCCCTTGTCGACAGCAGCCGAAATGAAATCTGTTTCGGTGATCATGTGTCTGAGTCTGGTGGTCGGCATGAAATTAGTGTAACACTCAGGCATTTAGGTGCAACACCTACTTGTGAGCCTCGCCATCAGCTTCCTCACAGCATTTACCCACGGTTCGTTCATGGAACAGGGTAGCTTGTGGCGCTATCTTTCAGTCATGGCTCAAATTTCAGTACTCAGTTCCGTATTCGACACAATCGGCGGTCTTCCGGTTCACCCACTCGCAGTTCACTTGGCCGTAGTCCTAGTTCCTTTGGGCGCCCTCGCTTTGATGGCCCTTATCTTTCTTCCCAGGCAACGTAAGACATATCTACCAATCACCGTCGGCACCCTGGCCGTTGGAGCCATCGCCACTTACATGGCGAAAGAGTCAGGTGAGCAATTAGCGAATCGAGTTGGATTGCCTCAGGAGCACGCAGCCCTGGGCGATGTTTTGTTTCCGGCTTCCATCGGACTTCTCTTGCTTGCGGTGGTCTTCTGGTGGCTCGTTAGAACCGACCGACCAAAGCTTCAGCTGCAATTAGCGATGTCTGCGGTAGCGATTGGTGCCATTACGGTGTCGACCCTGACATTCTTAGTTGGTCACTCGGGAGCAGAAGCAACATGGGCTAACAAGATTCAGGTTGTTGAACCAACCGCCTCCCCAACCGAGAGCCAAACGGATGCCTCGACATCTGGAATCACCCTGGAGGAACTCGCTAAGCACAACACCACGGGAGATTGCTGGACCGGTGTTGAAGGCAAAGTTGTTGATCTAACCGACTATCTGTCCAAGCACCCGGGTGGCTCGGCAGTGCTGAGTCGGATTTGCGGTACCGATGGCACCAATGCTTTCTTAGGTCAGCACTCTGGTCAACAGACCCCTATGGCCCAACTAGACGCCCTGGTGATCGGAACCCTTTCCGATGCACAACCGTCCGCAACCCCAAGTGAATCTCAGACGGGTACTGGGGTTACGGCAGCCGCGCTCACCGTCACGGAGATTGCAAAGCACAACACCAGCTCTGATTGTTGGAGTGTTGTGTCGGGAAGTGTTTATGACCTGACTGGTTATGCGAACTCGCACCCCGGGGGTGCCTCCGCCATTTCCTCACTGTGTGGAAAAGATGCGACTCAAGCCTTCCAGGGCCAACATTCTGGACAGCAAAGACCAGAGTCAACCCTGGCAGCTTTCTTGCTTGGCCCGCTTGAGGGAGCGGCCGCTTCAACACTGCCGGGAGCAACTGTCACCGGCGGAGAAGAGAATGAAAACGAAGAGGAGTACGAGGGAGACGAGGACTAGTCTCGCTCAGCGTAATCACAGCTCACATTCAAGAACTAGATTTATGGTGTTCTGAGAAGTGAAGGGCTAAACCTATTGGAAAAGATCAAAAAGATTCTTGGTAAGTTACCCCACCCAATTCGGTGGGTACTCACCATGATTCTTGGCTTTACCCTTCTTATCCTTGGCCTAATCATGATGGTCACTCCAGGACCTGGCCTACTTTTCATTTTCTTTGGGCTCACGATTCTGGCCCTAGAAGTTGAGTGGGCAAGAGAGCTTAATAAGCAGGGCATGCAGGGGCTTGAAATCCTTGTTGCTAAGGCGAAGGCGTTTTTCCGAAGAAGGAAATAGTGGTCCGATAATCCGAAAGAGTAGCCAGGTACAAAACCTCCGCCTCTGGGTTGTGACATAGGGATTGCAATAGGGTTTGCAGTAAGACTTTTAGTAATGGAGCTATAGATGTCGATTCAGCCTGAGATTTCCAGGTCATGGTTATTGGTGAACAGCCTGAAAGCCGATCAACTCACTGCAATTGCTGACTCCAGGGCAGATCAGATCGTGATTGACATCGAAGATGCCGTTGACCCACTGAACAAAGACCGAGCCAGAGATGCCGTGGTTGAGTGGCTGCAGACCGGATCAGCTTGGGTGAGAGTCAACGATGCCAGCACCGAATTTTGGCGCGATGATTTGATTGCCTTGAGCAAGGCCCCGGGACTTCAGGGTGTGATGCTTGCCAAGACCGAGGATGGTCAAAGCGTTGAACAAACCTACAAACTCTTGGGTTCGCACCTGCCAATCATTCCGCTTGTCGAGTCGGCAATGGGTATTGAAAACGCCTCCGAGATTGCCCGAGCCAAGGGGGCATTTAGATTGGCATTTGGATCCGGTGACTACCGCAGGGACACCGGCACCAGTGCCGATGACCTAGCAATGAGCTACCCAAGAACCAAGCTAGTTTTGGCGAGCCGAATCGGGGACCTACCTGGACCTATCGATGGTCCGACCGTTGGGCCAAATCACTCTGTATTGAGACAGCAGGCCGCCTTGGCGGTATCGCTTGGATTGACGGGAAAGCTCTGTCTTGATGAGAAGCAAACCGTTGTAATAAACGAGACGATCTGCCCTACAGAGTCAGATATTGTCTGGGCGCAGGAGTTCTTCGAGGACTTCCTAGCCTCCGGCGGGATGGTTCGAGATGGCTCAGACCCACCAAGAATCAAGCGCGCGGAGAAGATCTTGAATCTCGCCAGAGCGTTGGGTGTGCTGGAGAGCTAGTTTTTGCCAGACTCTGTGATCACCAAAGGTGTTCTTTCTCAAACTGTGTTTGTTGGAAACTAGTGGCCGGCGTTTGTGCCTTGTGGATTTCGGGCCAGATACACCAACTCTAAAAGCGGTGAGTCACTTGGGATTTGTGGCAAAAGCGCTACTCCCTCAATCGGTTCGGCCAAAGGTTGGGCGACAGTAGCACTTGGGCTCAGCGCTGTAATTCTCTGAACAAAGGCTTGGCGCAATGACTCTGCTCGCATTAGGTTTCCTGCCCAGCTGAATCGGGGGCTTGCGACTTCCATCAAACCAGCGCGATGGGCAGCGGCCACAGCAGATAAGGCAAGTTCATGCCCTGCGTTTTCCACGATTGATCTCGCCGCAGAATCACTCTCCGCCATGTCAATTACCTGCTTTGCAAAAGATGCGATTTTGGCCACCCGGTTGTGGTCTGTTTGCAGCTCGATGTAGGCCTCTTCTGGGTGAGTGAAATTGTCCCAGAGAATGCTAGTTAGGTCCGTTGGTCCAATTCGACCATCGTAAGACTTCATTCCAGCTTCCAACCCGGCCCTGCCAATCCAGTAGGCGGAACCAGCGTCGCCGATTAGATTTCCCCAGCCATCGACTCTGGCAACCTTCTGTGGACCAACAGCTAGGGTCACCACACCGGTTCCGGCAGCGGTTACGACCCCCTGCCCAACCCCGATGCTTCCCAAGAATCCAGTAATCGAGTCGTGGGCAAGGTAAATTTCTTGGACCTTTCCGCCGAGGAGGTCAAGTAGGGTTCGGGGCTGGCTGTGAGCTTTGGTTAGGCCCGTCATTCCGATTGCGAGGGTGATGGGATCTTGCTCTTGAGCCACCAAATCATGAATGACTCTGGCGAGCTGGGGAAAGAGCTCCAGATCGGTTCTCAGACCTGGAAATTCCCGTTCGAACCGACCGGACTGATTGATCAGCAGTGATCTGATGCCAGTTTGACCGGCGTCTAGGGCTAATAAAGAATTACCAAGTGTCATGCGATGCCCCTTGCTTGCACTTCGGAATAAACCTGAGCGATCAGCTGCTCGGCAGGTTTCCCAAACATGCAGTAGTCCTTGTTCGTCTCCGCCTGGTCAACTGGATACAACACAGCCGGCCAATCCCAAAGCATGAAACCTGACATCCAGGGGTAGTCAAAAGCTGTCAGCATTTCTTCGTAAAAGCGCTTCTGGGCCTCGCCATCAGCAGCGCCCTGCAGAGTCCAGTCGTTCGGACGCTCTGGGGAAGTTGATCTTGATGGGCAGCCGGCCTCGAGAAAAATGAAGGGTTTTTTGTGCTGCATTACTACTTTTTCGATCCGCTTCATGTGAAATTCCCAGCTGCCCTGCGGGTAGTAGCCACTGGAGGAGATTACATCCACCGCATCCCACCAGTTGAGCCTGTCCTCCTGGTATTTATCGCAGTTGTAAGTGACCAAACCCGAAAAGTGCTCTCTGACCTGACGAACCGTCTCACGCCAGCGGTCTGACTGCTTATCAGTCATCACCATTTCACAGCCGACACTGAAAAGCTCAACCTGCTCCTCTTGGGCAATTCGTGCGAAGTGATTCAGGTAGTTTCGATAGCTGGTAAACCACTCATCCCAGGTGGGTTCGGCCGGGACATCTTCGTCAAAGAAAGAGATGAAGCCGCGCCAAGTGCCATTTCTGCAGTTCACCACTGGCTTGAGGCAGACCTGATAACCCTTTTTCTTGGCCAGTCGAATTGCCCAACGAACCTGATCGTCGCTGACCAGCGCTTCATCTTGATAGTCAATAACAGTGGATTGCGGGGTGTCCTGCAGTGCCTGAAAAGCGATGGTGACCCAGTTGATATTTATTCTCTCCATCGCGTTAAAACTGTGTTCGGCAACGGGAGTTTGCCACTGTTGGCGCTCTCCAACCCAACCCCAAGTCATGCCGCAAACTGGCCCAATTAGTTCCTTCAATTACTCACCACCAGTTGATTCGCACTTCTCAAGACGGTTTTCGAAGTCAGCTCGCTCAGGCTTAGTTCTAACTTGGTAGTGACTTCAAAACTGACGGATTCTCCCGGTAGCAGCGTTACCAATCCCTTGTCCACGGTTGCCAATGGGTCCAATTTGTCAATCATCAGAGTCAGGTCTCGAATCACGCTTTGAGCCGTGATTGTCAGAGTGAGGCCATTAGCCGTCTTTTCCAGGCTCGATTCAAAGCTGGGTTGAGCCAGCCGAGAGTACTTGTAGTCACTGAAAAAGTGCAGCGCTCTGGCGCTCGAGAAGCTCACCCGAAGAAGGTGATTCTCGGGGAAAGAAACTTTAGAGAGTTTGTCATCGAGTTTCAGCTTCTTGTTCTGGTTTGCATTGACGCTTAGAGGCTCGCTGTGGCTTGCAACAAGGTTTCCTGAGTAGCTAAGCAGCTCAATCACTAGGTCTGAATTTTCGTTAGTGAGGGAGTTATTTATCACTGAAACCTCAAGTGAACCTTGATCCTCAAAGATTGTGATCAAAAGTGGTTGGTAACTTTGGGCAATTGAGAAGTACAGCGGCTTCTCTCTACCAGAACCATCAATCGCCGCCCATGAGGTAACGGGCCAGCAGTCATTTAACTGCCAAACAACTGAACCCATGCAATCTGGATACTCACTTCGCATGTGCTCAAGTCCAAAGCGAATTGCGTTTGCTTGGTTTAGCTGCATCGCCCAGTGCCAATTGTCCATGGTGTTGGGAAGTTCGAAGTGGTTCACCAGACCATCGGTCAGCTTGTCATTTCCACTCATCGCCTTTTGATGAATTATCATGCCCGGTGACTCCGGGGTCAGCGGATCATCAGAGATAGCCTCGCAGATAGTTGCCCAGTTCGCCGGGCCCTGCCAGCCAAACTCAGCCACAAATCTGGGTCGATAGTCTCGGTAGTGCGGATAGTCCTTTTGGTTCCAAAGATCCCAGATGTGCACGGAACCGTAATGCGGATCGTTGTGCAGCCGACTAGGGTCGGGAGAATATGGACTGCCTGGCGTGTAGGGACGACCTGGATCTAACTCGGCAACGAGTTTTGGAAGCAGGTCAAAGTAAAAGCCTGCGCCCCAGGTCTTGCCCTGTAAGCGCTGCTGCCAATTCCATTCCTGGTGGCCCCAAAGGTTTTCGTTATTGCCATTCCAAAGCGCCAGGGATGGGTGCTTCATGATTCGAGAAATGTTTTCTCTGGCCTCGGCCTCTACCTCTTCACCTAGACCCTCTTCGGAGTAGGCAGCGCAGGCGAAAAGAAAGTCTTGCCAAACCATGAGTCCAAGTTCGTTGCAGACCTCGTAAAAATCGTCAGATTCATAAAGGCCGCCGCCCCAAACGCGAATCAAGTTGATGTTGGCGTGTTTAGCTTGAAGCAGTCGCTCCCTGAGGCTCTCCTTCGTGATTCGATGCACAAACGCATCGTTGGGGATCCAGTTGACACCGCGAATGTATAGTGGGCTGCCATTCACATGGAACTCAAAACCTTGACCGGAATCTGATTTCGGGAACTTTAGCTCGATTGTCCTAAAACCAACCTGAGACCTGAATCGATCCAGTGAGTTTTGGCTATCACCCAAAGTGACCTCGAGTGAATAAAGATTCGCTTCACCAGAGCCATTTGGAGACCACATATCTGGGTTTTCAATCTCTATCTCGACCGTGTTTGGGCCGGATTTTGGATTGTTCAGAACTGCGCTTGTATTCCCCACTGACACCGTAAGTGGGCTAGAAGTGTCTGCCGATAGCTCGACATTTACCTCGACTTTGCCCAGGGAGCCATCGACCGAGACGACCGGCCTTACTTCCTTGATACGGACGTCGTAGCTCTCTAGGTACACAGGCTTCCAAAGACCAACAGTTGAGGTGTCGATACCCCAGTCCCAGCCAAAGTTGGCCGCCATTTTTCGCACCGAATTGTAGGGATGGTGGTTTACATGTGGTCGATAACCAAGTTCGAGGCTCATTCGGTCGGCATACTTTATGGCGGACTCAAATCGGACTTCAATCAGGTTTGTCCCCAACCTAAGCCGCTCGCCAACCTCGAAGCGATAGCTTCGGTGTTGGTTGGCAACTTTTTGGAGTAAACCGCCATTGAGGTAAAGCTCGGCCACGGTGTCGATTCCCTCGAACACCAGATCTGTGAAGGCGCTGGTGCTACCCTGCCAATCAAATGCGAGGTTGTAGGACCAATCACAGTAGCCAATCCAAGCCAATGTGCGCTCATTGTCATCCAGGAATGGATCCGGGATTAGCCCAGCCGCCATCAGGTCGGTGTGTATCGAGCCTGGGACGCTAGCGGAAATGGCAGCGGGAAGCTCAATCGGAGTTTTTCCACTCGTGTGCCGGACCTTCCAGCCCTGGTTCAGCAGTTGGGTTTGCTTCTGTGTGGTCATTTACTTAACTGCTCCTGCGGTAAGGCCTCGGTAGATGAATCTCTGAAGAAGAAGGAAAACAATCAAGCTCGGCAGGATCACCAAAATGGTTCCAGCCGCGATTAGCTCCCAGGATGCACTGAATGGACCTCGGAACCTAAACAGGGCCGTCGATATAACCGCTAGGTCCTGGCTTGGCATGTAGAGGAACGGGATATAAAACTCGTTATAAATTGCGATTCCCTTGATTATCACGACGGTGACAATCGCCGGGGTCAGGTTGGGCAAGATCACGCGCCAGTAGATTGAAAAGTGGCTAGCGCCATCCAACATGGCCGACTCATCCAGTGACTTGGGAATTGTTGCCATGAACTGAATAAAGATGTAAATCGCGATGATATCCGTCCCCATGAATAGCACAATTGCTGCCCAGGGGGTATTGAAAAGTCCAAGTCCAACCACTATCTGGAAGGTGGCAACCTGAGTGGTCACTCCAGGTACCAATGATGCGACCAAGAAAAGACCCAAGACTAACTTCTTGCCCTTGAATTCGAAGCGGTCGATAGCGTAGGCAGTCATGGTTCCAATCAAGATGGTTCCCAGCAGAGAGAAGCTCATGATGAACATGGTGTTCATGAATCCGGTGAGCATCTTGCCTTTCTCGAAGGCGAGAGCAAAATTCTCAAAATTTAGCCAGTTGGTTGGGGGATCAAAGGGCCCCGTTTGAATGTACTCACTGGCATCTTTCATGGCAGCAAACACCAGGGCAATCAGCGGCACGATAATCGCGACCGTGATAACCAGGAGCGAGATGTACATCAGGGTTGAGAAGACGCCACGCTTCATGTCAGCTCCGCCCTTTCGTCTTTCACAATCATGCGCTGGATGGCGGTGACAACCAGGACGATTATCAGCAACACAACTGCCATGGCAGATGCAAGTCCAACCTTGCGCAGCTGGAAGGCCTTTTCCACCGTCGCGATTACAAAGGTCTCCGTCCCGTTTGCTCCCATCAACATGATGTACGGAATTTCAAATACTGAAAGCGAGCCCGAGATCGCCAAGATCATGGTTAGCAGAGTGATTCGCTTGATGCTCGGCAAGATTATGTAGCGAAATTGGTGCCAACGGTTCGCCCCATCTAGTTCAGCCGCCTCAAAAAGGTCCGGCTGAATCGAGGCAATTGCGCCGATGTAGAGCACCACATTGAATCCCAGGTAGCGCCAAACCGAAGTACCGGTCATTGACCAGTTAACGACATCAGGGTTTCCCAGCCACTGCTGGATCAGAAAGTCCAGTCCTAGGAATCGAAGTAGCAGGTCGAGCGCACCGTCGCCTTGGAATAGGTAAAGGAAAATAAATCCGATAGCGACACCGTTTATCAGATAGGGGAAGAAGATAACCCCTTTGAAGAAGTTTCTAAGTCTGAGCTCAAAGCTCAAGATGGTCGCTAGGTAGAGGGCCAATCCGAGTTGAAGAAATGCGCCCACAAGGTAGTACAGGCTAACGCCAAAGACCGAGAGGATCTGAGGGTCGGTGAAGATTCGAATGTAGTTTTCCAGGCCGACCCAGTCCTTGGTCTTATCCAGGCCGTCCCATGAAGTGAAGCTGTAGGAAAACATGTTGGCCACCGGTAAATACGTGAAGGTAATTAGCAGTGACAGTGGAGCGAGGAGATAGAACCAAGGAGCTAGGCGAAACCAAATACTTTTCCGCATCTTCACTCCCTTGATCAAATTTAGTGAGATTGGCTCCGCGGACTTAGCCGCGGAGCCAATCCCATGATGTTTCTAGTTACTGGTTAGCCTGCGCTAGCAACTGCTTCGGCCCACCTGGTGTTCAGCTCTTCGAAGTACGAAGCCTTAGTGCCTTCAGCAGCACCTCGAGCAATGTCAACCAAGCGCTGGCGGTAGTCAGGTCCAAAGAGGGCAATCTCTGATCCAGTCTCAATCGCGTTCAGCTTGCCTTCTTCCCCAGCAGGTGCTGGTGCGAGCTCAATGTACTCAACACCTACGGTGTCGAATGCACCGAGGGTAGTTGGGGTTGGACCATCGAGGCGAGGTGCAATTCCACCCTGTGAGAATGCGTAGCCAGATTCTCCAACAAAGTACTCAACCCATGCACGGGCACTTGCCTTGCAGGCAGAGTTCTTGTTGATTCCGACCTTGTAGTCTCCACCAATCACGGTCTGGAACTTGCCATCCTTCTGAAGTGGTAGCGGCCAGTATGCGATGTCATCTGCAGATGCTCCGGCTGCGACAGCAGCGTCCTTCATCTGAGTTACAGCCCATGAGCCTAGGAACATGGTTGCAACCTCACCAGAACCAATTAGTGCCTTTGAAGGCTCCCAAGCGGTAGTGGTTGGGTCCTCTTCGGTTAGACCCTCGGCTACTAGATCAAACAGCAGGCTGTCACCGATGTAGTGCTCCTTGCCCTCAGACCATGGAGCAGTGTCAGAGGTTAGGTTGTTTGCAGCCTCTGCACCGTCAACGTAGCCACGGAACATCTCCCACTGGGTCATTGGCCAGCCATCTTTGTAGTTGGTGTAAACCGGGATAGCTCCGGTCTTTTCCTTGATGGTCTTCATTGCGGCAATGAACTCTTCAGGAGTCTTAGGTGGCTCAGTAATGCCTGCCTCGTTCCAGACGCGAACGTTTAGGACATATCCGGTTGCGTTACCGGTCTGGGCCAGGCCATAAACCTGTCCGTCATAAGCCTTCTCCTGAACGAAGCGATAGGTAGCTGCCATCTCCTCAACTGTGCCAAGTGGCTCGAAGAAGTCTGCATACTGCTCTGGCTTCACCGAGTTTGGGATCAGAAGAACATCGCCGTACTCAGTGGTGTTCATACGAATGGCAACTTCGCCCTCGTAGTCGGTGATTGCCTCAAAATTAACTTGAGTGCCGTTGTTGGCTGCTGCGAATGCAGGGGCATACTCAGCGTTGAAAACAGTGTCAACGATGTCAGTGCGGTTGGTAAGCACTGTGATTGACTCACAGATGCCCTCGCTGCTTGCTGTTTCGCTTTCGGTTGGCTCGCTGGTAGTTCCAGCGCAACCTGCCAAAATCAGCGAAGAAGCAGCGAAAATACCAAGAGCACTGGTTACTTTTAGCTTGCTCATATAACTTCCTTTCCTTCCCGAGGAACCTTTGGGGTCGATAGTCCGACCAGCCCAATCTAAGTTTGGGAAACCGACTTTGACCAATTTGTGACAACGATGTTATCAAATCGAAACTTTGCGAAATTGGACATAAAAACCCTGTATTTTCGGGCATTTTTTGACCACTTCCCTTGATTTATTTAGGAAATTTGGGAAAAAATGTCTTTCGATTACCTATTTTCCGTATGGACATAAATTCCTGCCCTAAGATTTCAAAAATGGAGAGAAACGATAAAAAAGCTGGCGAGGTAAATCTCACCGCGGTCGGCCGCGCTCGGATGTCAGATGTCGCGCGACTAGCTGGGGTAAGCACGAAGACCGCATCGAGAGTGTTTTCGGGTGACGAGCGAGTTGCGGAGCGAACCAAGAAAAATGTCCTCGAAGCCGCGGCTCGGCTTCGCTACCGCCCAAACATTTTGGCGCGCAATTTGCGCTCCGGGGGAGTTACCAAGACTGTGGGGTTGGTGATCGGTGATCTATCGAACCCGTTCTACTTCAAGTTGGCTGCGGCGATAGAGCGTGAACTGGCTACTCAGGGGATGAACCTGATTGTTGGCACGACAGAAGACACTCCTGAGAGTGAGGCACTAGTCGTCAATGCGATGCTTGCGCAACAGGTTCGAGCTCTGATCATCGTCCCGGTTGCCAGTGACCAGTCCTATCTGGAGGGGGAGCAGTCGCTTGGGACGCCGTTGGTGTTCCTGGATCGCCCTGCCATCAATCTGGTTGCCGACAGCGTCTGCCTAAACAACTTTGAGGGCACGATGCAGGCGACAGCGGAGCTCTTGGCGCTGGGTCACCAGCGGATCGCCTTTGTAGCTGCTCGTCCGAATCTTTCGACAATTGGCGATCGGCTCAGGGGATATCAACAGGCGATGCTGATTGGCGGCATTAAAGACACAAGTGACCTAGAGCGACTAACAGATGTGTCACAAGATTCCATAGAGGAAGCAATTCGAGAGTTATTGACTTCGGAAAATCCACCGACTGCAATAGTGGGGGGAAACAACCGATCCTCAATCGCTTTTGTCAAAGTGAGCAGAGAACTGGGTCGATCCTGCGCCTACATCGGATTTGACGACTTTGAGTTAGCTGATGCTCTCGGAGTATCAGTTGTCTCGTTCGACATCCCGGCTATGGGTAAACAGGCTACAAAGCTCGCCATCTCAAGAATCGCGAACCCTGCGACTAAACCGAGAAAGGTTGAGGTGGAAACCGTAGTGATTCGACGAGGTTCAGAAAAACAAAACTGGCTACTGGGTCCTCACTAGCCATTCGAGCTGTTTCAGGAAGTGGTGACCTTGACCACCCTCGTGCCCATTGAATGGGTATACCTCGATTTCAGATTTCCCTGCGTAGTGATTCCTTGCGGCAAAGACCGTTGAGGGTGGGCAGATCTGATCCATGAGTGCGGTCGAAAATAGCGCAGGAGCCTTGGAACGTTTTGCGAAGTTAACGCCGTCGAAATAGGACAGGGTGTTCAAAGTAGTTTCCACTTTGTCGCGGTGTACCGATAGGTAATTCGCAATTTCCTTGTATGGGAAACCATCGGTCAGGCTCAGCGCTCGCTCGAAGTGACAAAGGAATGGCACATCTGGCATCGCCGCATGGACTCCTTCACTCAGTCCCGCAGCCGCTAGCGTTATCCCACCACCCTGGCTACCGCCGCAGAGGATAATTCGATCTGATCCGAAATCGAGCTTTCTAACCGCATCGATCAATAAAGTCGCGTCGGTGAAAACCCTTCGGTAGTAGTAGCTCGTTTTGTCTTGAATGCCCTTGGTCATGAAGCCGTTGGCAGCTGGATCACTCCCGTGATTGTCTGGGGTTATGCCACCGGATCCCCATGCGCTTCCTTGCCCGCGGGTATCCATGAAAACGTAGCTGTAGCCACTGGCCGGCCACCACAGGCGTTCGTGCGGAAACCCACGACCACCCCCATAGCCGTTGTACTCAATAACAATTCCTTTAGATTGCCTGGGTCTTATCATCCATGCCGCAATTTCATCTCCGTTAAACCCGCTGAATCTAAGGTCTGAAACCTCAAACTCAGAAACCCCGAGGTCGGCTTTTTGCAGCATTGGATCAGCACGCTTACTTCGGGACTCAGTCAGAGTCTGGGACCAAAAGGCATCAAAGTCCTTAGGTTCTCTGACCTCTGGTTTGTAACTGAGCAACTCAGATTCACCCAAATCAAAAAAAGCCATTACTTCATCTCCTTGCCCTCGACCATTTTGTAGTAAGCCCCATGTTTTTCCATAAGCTCTTGGTGATTACCGATCTCGATAACCCTTCCGTTTTCCAAGTAGCAAATCTTGTCTGCTGCCCTGACTGTTGCGAGACGATGAGCCACCAGAATCACAGTAACTTCATGATTTAGGCCATCGAGTGTTTTTTGAATGGTCCGCTCCGAATCCATATCAAGTGCTGAGGTGGCCTCGTCCAGAACCAATACCCTGGGTTCGCGATAAAGCGCTCGAGCTATCGCCAGGCGCTGTCGCTGCCCCACCGATAGCCGAGTGCCGCTCCTACCCAGTGTCTGATCGAGCCCCCCATGACGCACTAGTGTTCCTAGATTCGCAAGACCAAGCGCGAGCGTGATCTTTTGATCATCGGCCGGTAACCCAAGTGCAACGTTGTCTCGAAGTGATCCGTCCAACAGCACGGATTCCTGTGGCACGTATGCCACGTGACGCCTAACAGTTCGCATATCCAGCGAGTTCATGGCCTGGGAGTCGAAGAAGACATCTCCAGAACTCGGCCTTACCAGGCCAAGAAGTGTGTAGAGCAGTGTGGTCTTTCCAGAACCAGAAGGACCCACAAACGCGTATGTCTGATTTGCTGGAATTTCAAGATTGATATCCTGCAGCACCTCAGTGCCGCCGAGATTGACACTTACGTTTCGAAGACTGATTGCACCAGAGATAGTGCTCAGTTCTCGCTTTCCCTCGTTACGTTCAAGGTCATCCGAGGAGAGCACTTCTTCGATAGATCGAATCGACTCGATGCCCTTTGCCAGCGAAGGAAGAATGTTTAGTAGTGCGATGGCCGTGCCCATGATCACACCGAAGTAGGTAGCTACCATCACGACTTGGCCCGCGGAAATCGGAAAAACCTCGAAAATCGAAAAACTCGCGGCAACCAGCAAACTGGTGACTCCCAGAATTTGATAGCTCAACCAAGCCAGGGCGCCAAAGCGACCATTCAGCCAATCCAGCTCTAAGCCTCTTCTACGCAGCTGCTCGGCTGATTGATTTACCCATGCCGTGGCACTGCTCTCGATTGCGTGTGCCCGGACCACCGGCAACATCGAGGAGAGCTCTCCAACCTGAGCGGAGAACTCCTCTACCTGGGAACGAAATTGCTCATTCTTGGACTTGGACTTCCTTCGAAAAATCACAACCAGCAAGACTCCAACTGGAATGACCAGACCAAAAACAGCGAGAAAAATAGGAATGTTTAGCGCGACCACCACGAGGGCACCAATTAGTGAAAATGTCCCGGAGAGCGCGATTGGAAGTGACTGCTGAATCATCAGCTCAATGTTTTCCACATCGCGCACCAGTTTGGTCTGAACAATCGAACTGCTGACTCTCTGGTGAAACTGCAGGGTGAGTTTTTGAAGATGCTCGGTCAGCGAAGTGCGCAAATTAAACGCAATTGATCGGGTCGCCAGGGAAGATTTGCGCACATAAATCATGTTCATTGGGTAGTTCTGAACCAGCACTAGAAGTGCCAGGCCTCCAAAGAGATAGAGGTTTTGGATGGGCCCTTTGGCAACCACGGTGTCAATGATCCCGGCGGTAAGAACAGGAAGAACCCAGGCTGGGGAGTCTTTGAGGAGGAAGGCGATGATCGCAACCGAATAGTCCTTGCGGAACGGCTTTGCTTTTCTGAGCAAAATGCGAATTGCCCCCGCCTCCGTCTGAAGTGGTTTGCTCACTCTGCCAAGCCCTCAACCAGGTTGCTTACTCGGAGGTTCTGAACATTTTGGTGCCATACGGGCGCTACATACTCGGAGCGCGTGGCCTGGTCCCAAGTCACAACACAGTCGAGAATCGATAGTTCGCGGCAGTTTGCAATCTCGAAGGCGTTGGCTTTTCGTTCAATCACTGGCGTTACGTCGTTCGGTCTTAGATCAATTCGAGCAGGCCATTTTGATTTCTTTCCGATAATTATTCTGAGGTTTTCGAAGCTGATGTCTTGAGCTAACCGGTCCTCCTGAGCCCAAACTAGGATGCCGGCCTCGGTATCAATTTCCAAGTTTTCGAATCTGATGTTTTTGACTCTTCCCTTGATCAGGCGTTCAGGGTTGCCATCGCTTAGGTGTTCAGGCTCATTCCATGCGAAGGCTGTGACGTGCAGCGCTTCACCATGTCCCCACCAGGCTGGGGAAAAAGTTCTAGTTTCAACCGTGCTGTTTCTAAAGAGGACGTTGGATATCTCTCCGCCCTCGCGCGCACGAACCGCAAACCCACGATGCGATTTGGTGACCCTGCAGTCGGTGACGAGCACATTCCTGATATCTCCCACAGACTCGGTTCCAAGCGTGATGGCTCCGGAGGTGGAGATCATGTCGCAATTGCGAATCTCAACATCACTGACGTCTCCATACTGTGAGGTGCCAGCGCAAGACTTGAGAGAAATGCAGTCATCGGCTGTCACAAGCTCGCAATTTTGAATCACAACTCGCTGGCATCTATCGATGTCAATACCATCGGCATTGGGGACCATGAGTTCAGTCAAGATTTTGATGTTGTCGATCAACAGGTCATGACAGCCGGTTGTTCGAATGGCCCAAAATGCGGGATCTCTGAGCGTGAAGTCCAGTAGCTCAACCTGCTGGCAGTCAATCAGGAAAATCGTGAAGGGTCTCTCCAGATATTGACTTTTGCCATCAACCGGGGCCCGCATTTGATGAATGTATTCGCCGCGGACCTCGATAAAGCCATCTGCGTTGCCATTGATTTCGCCTGCTCCAGTGATTTTGATGTTGTCGGCCCGGAATGCCGCAATCAACGCACGCTGTGGCAAAACGTATTCGTCGACCTGACCACCTGTCAATGATGAGATGAGTGTTGCGGGATAGTCCGCGTAATCAGAGCTGGCTTGCAGCGTTGCCCCGGACTCGATGTGAAGTTCGATGTTTTCTCTGAGGACCAAAGATCCGCTTCGAAATTTCTTTCCAGCCGGGAGCACTACTCTTCCTCCGCGCTCGGCATGCGCGCTGTCAATTGCAGACTGGATTGCACCGGTGTCCAGCGTTTCACCGTCGCCAGCAGCTCCATAATCTGTAACCAAAAAGTCCATTAGCCAGTCCCTCGTTGAGTTGGCCGTCATCATAGGTCACGCGTTCGATGGACCAGCAAGTTAAGGTGCGGACAATTTCAACATCAGACGCAAATCTGTATTTGTCCTGGGAGAGTGAGTCTGGAGAGGCCTCCACTTGGACTAGGCTCCTGCCGTTCAAGCCGAAACAGGTGAAGTAAAGTCCTCTGCCCCTTCACTCCGCAGGATCAACATCAATGAGCCCGAATCCAACCGGATTGGCGGCAGCCTTGAGTGGGTAGACATTCCAAACCTCGACCCCGTCCTTGCTCCTGCTTGGGCGGAGGTATCCAGAGGTAACAAGATTGCCATCCTCTAGTTCCACAACAACAGGAGTGACTAGCCGTTCAACTGATGAATTCAGCGGCCTGCCCTGATCATCAACTAAGCGAACATCCCTCAGCAAGTTACCTTCGGCGTCATAGGGGAAGATGTTTGTGACAGGCAGGCCGTTGTATATCAAGCCAGTAGTTCTAGCGGCCGGGTT
>JACCDY010116407.1_pt1 | contig 22005 bp, 28 predicted proteins | sample 7446391 | NCBI WGS metagenome assembly JACCDY01 (sample SAMN15323451, study PRJNA562643) | freshwater metagenome | isolation source: river surface water | place: USA:Blue River Watershed | collected 2017-08-18 | reverse complement strand
TTCCCTACATCCTGGGCTGCACCGCTCCGCTCTACCAGTCTGCCTCGCTTCACTCTGCCGTGGTTGAAATCATCGTGAAGAAGGGTGCTCGCGTTCGCTACACCACCATTCAGAACTGGTCCAACAACGTTTACAACCTCGTCACCAAGCGTGCAATTGCTCACGAGGGCGCCACCATGGAGTGGATCGATGGCAACATCGGCTCCAAGGTAACCATGAAGTATCCGAGCGTTATTTTGGCTGGCGAGTACGCCAGGGGCGAGACTCTTTCGGTTGCTTTTGCCGGTGAGGGACAGCACCAGGACGCCGGTGCGAAGATGATCCACCTTGCGCCTCACACCACCAGCTCGATTGTCTCTAAGTCGATTGCTCGCGGCGGTGGCAGAACCAGTTACCGCGGGGAAATCCGCGTGAATCCAGGTGCTCACCACTCTGCCAATACAGTTCGCTGTGACGCGCTTTTGGTCGACACAATCTCCAGGTCCGACACCTACCCAGCGAATGACATTCGCGAAGACGATGTTTCGATGGGTCACGAGGCTACCGTGTCGCAGATTTCTGCAGAGCAGCTTTTCTACCTTCAGTCCCGAGGTATGCCAGAGGATGAGGCGATGGCGATGATTGTTCGCGGCTTTATCGAGCCAATCGCCAAAGAGCTTCCTATGGAATATGCACTTGAGCTCAACAAGCTAATCGAGATGCAAATGGAAGGTGCGGTGGGCTAATGACTCAGCACGGCATCAAGGAACACAGCCACGGCAACGTTCCAATTCAAACTCGATCCGAGCGCCCACGCTCTACCTCGGTAGCAGACTTTGAGCCGATTTCTAAACTGCAAGAGATCTGGCGCTATTTGCCTCAGGACAAGCTTCGTGGTCTAGACAGCGAGGTCATGGGTGAAGTTGAACTAGCGAGCCTTGAACTGAGGTTAGTGAGCGGAATTACCACCAAGGTAGTTGAGTCCACAGACCCTCAGGTAGGCCAGGCAGGCCTGCCTGAAGACCGTGTCTCGGCGGCAGCTTGGACGAACGCCTCGCGGACTTTAGTGGTAGAGGTTCCCGCCGAGTTCGAAACTTCTGAGCCAAGTTTTATCAAGATCAACCCATCTTCACAGGATGCTAAGGCTGCTCACTTGGTTATCAAGGTTGGTAACTTTGCCAATGCCACGATTGTGCTGGACCACGTAGGCCTAGGTGCACTAGCGGAGAACGTAGAAATTCTCCTCGGTGATGGCTCGCAGCTGAATTTTGTTTCAATCCAGCAGTGGGACCAGGGTTCGAGTCACATCTCGAGCCAGTTCTGCCGCCTGGGTCGTGACTCAAAGCTTAAGCACGTGGTGGTTTCTCTGGGTGGAGACTTGGTTCGAGTTACTCCAACCGCGTTTCTCTCAAGCCCAGGAGCAGAGGTCGAACTATTCGGCGTTTATCTCGCTGACACCGGGAACTACTTTGAGCACCGCCCATACGTAGATCACATTGCCAAGAACTGCGTCTCGAATGTTGCCTACAAGGGTGCATTGCAGGGAGCTGGAGCCCACACGGTTTGGGTTGGTGATGTACTGATTCGCGAGAGTGCAGAGGGAACCGACAGCTACGAGCTCAACCGCAACCTACTTTTGGTCGATGGCGCGAGAGCGGATTCGGTGCCGAACCTGGAGATCGAAACCGGCAAGATCGAGGGTGCAGGGCACGCCAGTGCCTCGGGTCGATTCGATGACGAGCAGCTTTTCTACCTAATGGCCAGGGGAGTGTCAGAGTCTGACGCTCGCAAGCTGGTGGTTAGAGGCTTCCTAAACGAGATCATTCAAAAGATTGGAATTGAAGAAATCGAGCAGCGCTTGATCTCTGCAATCGAACTTGAGCTAGAGAAGGTAGGTGCCTAGAGATGGCCACCAAAATCTGTTCCCTTGACGACCTAAAACCAGGCAAAGCCATTCGCGTCAAGATTAACGATCATGCAATCGCCATTATTCGGACTCCGAATGGGGATGTGAAGGCGCTGGATGACAAGTGTTCTCACGGCGAGATTTCACTCTCTGAGGGGTTTGTCGATAACGAGACCGTTGAGTGCTGGGCCCACGGCGCGAAGTTTGACCTAAACAGCGGCAAGCCGCTGAGCCTCCCGGCCTACGAGCCGGTTGCCACCTACGAGGTGCTGATCGACAACAACGACATTTACGTGGAATACGAATAGGACTTTAGGTAAGGAAATCATGGCAACTCTAGAAATCAAGAACCTGCACGTTTCGGTCAACACCGACCAGGGTGCAAAGCAGATTCTCCGCGGCGTGGACCTAACCATCCGCTCTGGAGAGACTCACGCGGTCATGGGCCCGAACGGCTCTGGCAAGTCAACCCTTGCTTACTCAGTAGCCGGTCACCCGAAGTACGAGGTGACCGAGGGCGAGATCTACCTTGATGGTGAGAACGTACTCGAGATGGAGGTAGATGAGCGTGCTCGCGCAGGTCTCTTCCTAGCGATGCAGTACCCGGTTGAGGTTCCAGGTGTATCGGTCTCTAACTTCCTTAGAACCGCCAAGACCGCCATCAGCGGAGAAGCACCAGCGCTCCGCCAGTGGGTCGGCGACCTAAAGACCGCCATGACCAATCTGCGCATGGATTCCGACTTTACCGAGCGCAACGTGAACGAGGGCTTCTCAGGCGGAGAGAAGAAACGCCATGAGATTCTGCAACTAGAGCTTTTGAAGCCGAAGATTGCAATTCTGGACGAGACCGACTCGGGCTTGGATGTGGACGCACTCAAGATCGTTTCTGAGGGAGTAAACCGCGCGAAGTCCAACACCGACCTTGGAGTCCTACTGATTACCCACTACACCCGCATCCTTCGCTACATCAAGCCTGACTATGTCCACGTGTTCGTTGGCGGAAAGGTCGCAGAGCAGGGCGGCCCGGAGTTGGCAGAGCGCCTAGAGGCCGAGGGTTACGACCGCTACCTCAAGGCTGGCGTATGAACGAAGTAAAAGAACTCAGCCCTGAAAAGTACGACCAGGTTCTGGAGGCGATGAAAGAAATCATTGACCCCGAGATCGGAGTCAACATTGTCGATCTTGGCCTGGTCTATGGGCTTCAGGAGTCATCCGACGGTGCACTGCTGATCAACATGACCCTAACCAGCGCTGGTTGCCCCTTGACTGACGTCATCGAGGAGCAAACCGCCCAAGCGCTTGACAATGTGGTTGAGGCATTTCGCATCAACTGGGTTTGGATGCCGCCTTGGGGTCCAGAGCGAATTACCGAAGATGGTAAAGAGATGATGAGAGCGATCGGATTCTCCATCTAAGGAAAAAGCCCGGCCAGTGGCCGGGCTTTTTCAATTCACACTTATCTCACTAGCTTCCAAGCGATCGGCAGTAGTGCGGCGGCCAGGACCGCCTTTACTGCGTCACCAATGAGGAATGGCAACACTCCCACCGAGATTGCGGTGGTGAGATCGACGCCGAGAATTGTGACTAGGCCCGCTACTCCCGATGCGTAAACCACCAGGCTGCCCAGCGTGAAGGCGAAAGCAAGCTTGAGTGCGTTCTTGGTGAAACCCTTTTCGGCCAAGTACCCAATGACCCCGGCAGCCAATACAAAGCCGATTAGATAGCCCAGAGTCGGCATCGCAGCCTTCAGCGCGGCAGCACCGGCAAAAACAGGTAAACCAAAAGCGCCGAGCGCTAGGTAGAGGGCGGTGCTGGCAGCACCACGAGAAAAACCTAAGGTCGCTGCCACCAACAGCACGGCGAATGTCTGCATGGTCATCGGTACAGGAATCATTGGGACCTGGATTTGAGCAGCGACTGCAATCAAAGCTGCGCCTGCACCAACCAGAGCGATGTCGGCGGAAACGGTTCTTGGAACGTAACGATCGAGAATTAGTGCAGAGCTCACCCTGAGGTCCCTTCGAGATTTTGCCCTAGTTTACCGAGCATCCTCAATCTCGGCGTCCAAAGCTGCTTGATTCTTGCGCTTAACCCGCTTTGGAGCTAGCCCTTGCTCCTCTCGCTGAATTCGCCGTTCATTTCTGATTGCCCAGAAGAATGCGGCAAAAGCCATCAACCCAAACAGCACCCACTGAAGGGCGTAGGAGAGATGGTTGCCTTCATCGAGAGAGGGCTTAGGCATTGAAAGAGGAAGCTGGTTTGATGGCGGATCCTCTGAAACTAGACGACCATAATGGGAGGCGATCACATTGCCAGCCCCTGCGATGCTCAGCTCTCCAGGGGTGATCGACGCTAATTGCCCCTCTACTGATTCGCGACCAAGACTTGGCTCGGCGGCTCGAATTCTTAGCACCAGGGTTCTAGTCTGATCATCTGGCAAAGGGTTTGTGGCTGGGACAGTTATCGGGTTACCCGCAGCGATCCAACCGCGTTCGACGGCCAAAATTCTGCCGTCAGATAGTTCAAAAGGTACGAGTTGCAAAAAGCCAGCACGGCCAGAGAGTGGTCGGTTTCGAACCACCACCGCACTGCCAGGTAGGTATTTGCCAGATACAGAAACTGGGCGCCACTCCAAAGCGGCTAGCCCTGTTGCAAAATCTAGATCGCTGTATGGGACGACTTTCTGGTCATAGTTAGCAGTTACTTGATTGATTCGCTCAACGCGCTCTTCTCTCCTGGTGAACTGCCACCAGCTCAGCAGGGAGGTTGCAATCGAGAACAAAACCACAAGCGCAAACCAGGGCGCCCATCGTCTAATCGATTTCATCAGTCACTGGCTCAGTTCGGAGAAAGAATGATCTTGCTGACAAGTAGTCAACCAGAAAAGACTCATGCTCATCACATGCACCCCAAGTTTTGATGCGGTTCTCAGGATGGATCTTTGGATTTCGCCAGATCACCAACTGACGGGCAGATTGAGTGCAGCCGGCTCGAGAGCACTTATTTGTCATCGACGAATCTGATGTCGTTGGCCTTGATGCTTACCTTCGGAGCCACAATTTTGGAAACTGAATCATCTTGCGAGGGGCCTTGGGCGTTGGCAATGATCACCGCGAAGTAAGGCAGGAAAATTGCCAGCGCGAAGAGCACCCACATCAGCCACCCTTGAGCAAACACTCCTGCGATGATGCAAACCATACGGATGCTCATGGCAACTGTGTATTTGACCATTCTGGAATGCCGCTCCTGCTCGGGAGAGATCCCGAGCGAAGTCGCACTCTGTCGTTGGGCCACTGCCTACCGCTTTTCTTTCTGTACCGTTACTAAACTGAGGTTTTCAAGCGCATTACCTCTAATCGTATTCCCGCTAGGAGCTCATTTTGGAATCGGCAAGAACAGTTCTGGTAACAGGTGGAAATCGAGGTATTGGATTCGCTATCGCACAAGAATTCATCTCTTCCGGCTACAAGGTTGCCGTTACCGCTCGTTCTGGCCAGGGTCCAGAGGGAGCGCTAACGGTTCGTGCCGATGTGACGGATGGATCTTCACTAGACGAGGCAATTGCGCAGGTTGAAGCGGAGCTTGGTCCGATTGAAATTTTGGTGGCCAATGCAGGCATCACCAAAGACACTCTGCTGATGCGCATGAGTGACGAAGAGTTCGAGTCTGTTGTCAACACCAATCTAAACGGCGTATTCCGTGTCCTAAGAAGAGTTACCAAGGGAATGCTCAAGGCGAAGTTCGGACGCGTGATTCTGATCGGTAGCGTTGTTGGCCTGTTGGGAAGTGCAGGCCAGGTCAACTACTCTGCGACCAAGAGCGCATTGGTAGGAATGGCAAGAAGCGTAACTCGAGAGCTTGGCGGCAAAAACATCACTGCAAACGTCGTGGCCCCCGGCTTTATCGACACAGACATGACCGCAGAGCTCTCGGATGAGTTGGTCGCAGGTTATAAGCAACGAATTCCGGCAGGCAGATTCGCTGCTCCCGAAGAGGTAGCGAAGGTAGTTAGGTGGCTAGCGTCGGAGGAAGCAAGTTACATTTCAGGTGCTGTCATCCCGGTGGATGGTGGCCTTGGAATGGGCCACTAGGTGTAGTTTTTCTCTAACAAATAAGGAGCAGAGTTGGGAATTCTCGAAGGTAAGAAGATTCTTGTAACCGGTGTATTGACAGAGGCATCGATTGCATTCTCGGCGGCCAGACTGGCCCAGGAAGAGGGGGCAGAGGTCCTGCTTAGCTCCTTTGGTCGCATGCTCCCAATCACTACGAAGATCGCAGAGCGTCTTCCCAAGCCTGTGAAGGTAATTGAGCTAGATGCCACGAATGCAGAGCACCTCGCTGCATTGCCCGGTCACATCAAGGAGCACCTTGGCTCCCTAGATGGCATCGTTCACGCCATCGCCTTCGCTCCACAGACCGCACTCGGTGGCAACTTCATGGAGACCGAGTGGTCCGATGTCTCGACAGCGGTTGAGGTTTCTGCCTACTCACTCAAATCAATCACCGCCGCTTGCGTGCCAGTTTTGAACAACCCGAGTTCAGTGGTTGGCCTAACTTTTGACGCGACGGTTTCATGGCCGGTTTATGACTGGATGGGTGTTGCCAAGGCTGCTTTCGAATCGACCTCCCGCTACCTGGCCCGCTACCTAGGGCACAAGGGGATCCGCGTGAACCTAGTTTCGGCAGGTCCGCTCCGCACTACCGCCGCTAAGGGTATTCCGGGATTTGCAACTATGGAGGAGCTTTGGACCGACCGGGCACCGCTTGGTTGGGACCTAACCGACACCGAGGCTGCTGCTAAGGGTTTGGTTGCTCTTTTGAGCGACTGGTTCCCAGCAACCACCGGCGAAATGATTCACGTCGATGGTGGTTTGCACTCAACCGGCGCCTAGGGTAACAACGGAATAAGCATTGCAAGATCGCGCTCATTGAGCGCGATCTTCGCTTTTTCTCGAACCACAGGTTTTGCGCAGAAAGCAACCGATAATCCTGCGATTGCCATCATTCCCAAATCATTGGCACCATCACCAACAGCAATTGTGCGCGAGAGCGGGACCTGAAGTTCAGCGGCCCACTCTCGAAGCGCCTGCGCCTTAACTTCACGGTCAACAATTTGTCCCTGCACTTTTCCGGTGAGCTTGCCTTCGACAATCTCCAGGAGGTTAGCTTTTTCAAAGTCAAAACCAATAGCTTCCTTGGTTGGTCCTAAGAGCTGAATAAACCCGCCCGATACAGCAGCAGCAGTGCCTCCTCTAGCGTGGATTGCATCAACAAGTGCCCTAGCGCCTTTGGTTGGCTTCAGTTCAGCTGCAACTTGTTGCAAAACCTCTTGGCCCAGCCCCGCTAGCGTCGCCACCCGCTCAATCAAGCTCGAAGCAAAGTCGAGCTCACCACGCATGGCTCGGTCTGTGATCCCAGCAACTTCTGCTCTTTTGCCACAGCGATCCGCCAATAACTCAATTGCTTCGTCCTCGATGAGCGTTGAATCAACGTCGAAAACAACTAAAAATCTCGTCAAGGCTTAACCAACAGCCCTTTCGCAACAACCACAATGCCCGAATCGGTAACAGTGAGCCCTCGCTCAAGGTCCCGCTCTCGATTCACACCGATGCTTGCGCCATCGGCTACAACAACGTCTTTATCCAAAATTGCTTTGCGAATGGTGCAGTCTCTTCCGATTTGAACATTGTCCAGTAACACAGAGTCCGTAATCAGACTTCGCGATGCGACGCGAACATTAGGGGATAGGACACTGCGCTCCACAATTCCGCCAGAAACCACGACTCCCAGCGAGACGATCGAATCATTGGTGCGCCCCTGGTTGCCCTCGGAGTCATGGATGAACTTTGCCGGTGGCATGTTGATTTGCTGGTTGTAGACCGGCCAGTCAGCGTTGTAAAGATTGAAGATCGGCATGGTTGAAATGAGATCCATGTGGGCGTCGTAGTAACTATCGATGGTTCCAACATCGCGCCAGTAAGACTTGTCGCGCTCTGTCGCGCCTGGAATCTCGTTGTAGGTGAAGTCGTAAGCTCCAGCCGTTCCCTTGTTCACGAAGTAAGGAATAATGTCCCCACCCATGTCGTGGGAGGAATTCTCATTCTGGCCATCGAGCTCAATCGCCTCTATCAGAGATTGCGCATTGAAGATGTAGTTTCCCATTGAGACCAGGGCTTGGGTTGGGTCGCCAGGCACAGTCTTTGGGTCTGATGGTTTCTCACGAAAGTTTTCAATTCGAGTTGGATTGCTTGGATCAACCTCGATCACACCAAACTGCGGCGCCAGCGCTACCGGTTGGCGAATGGCAGCTACCGTTGCCTCCATTCCCGATTCGATGTGGGACTGAAGCATTTGATCAAAGTCCATTCGGTAAACGTGATCCGCACCAACCACAACGACATAGTCAGGGCGCTCATCACTCAAAGCGTTCATGGACTGCAAGATTGCATCGGCGCTTCCGGTATACCAACGCTTTCCCAGCCGCTGCTGAGCAGGCACAGAAGCGACATATGCGCCGAGTAGTGGAGACATTCTCCAGGTTTGTGAAACGTGTCGATCCAGTGAGTGTGACTTGTATTGGGTCAAAACCACAATTCGTCTCAGGCCGGAATTGATCAGATTGGAAAGCGCGAAGTCAATCAGTCGGTAGCTTCCGGCAAACGGTACCGCGGGTTTAGCTCGGTCGGCTGTCAATGGCATTAGTCGCTTGCCCTCACCGCCGGCGAGGACCATTCCAAAAACACGAGTGCGTCCCATAGCCAAATGTTAGTTGCTTGATTTAGGCGGGGACTAGCATTTTGCTATGAGAGTCGATTTCGTTACCAAAGAGTATCCACCGAACATCTACGGTGGAGCCGGGGTTCACATCACCGAATTGGTAAAGGTTCTCAGAACCAAGCTAGACGCCAGGGTTCATGCTTTCGGAGATCCCGTTGCTGAAGCGGGCACTTTTGGCTACAAAACCCCGCAGGATTTAGCCTCGGCGAATGCAGCCTTGCAAACTATGGGCGCAGACCTTCTTATTGCCGATGCTCTGGCAGGTGCTGACCTGGTGCACTCTCACACCTGGTATGCGAATTTCGCAGGCCACATCGGTTCAATGCTGCACTCTATTCCTCATGTTGTGACCGCCCATTCCCTCGAGCCTTTGCGGCCTTGGAAGCGCGAGCAGTTGGGTGGGGGATATGAGCTGTCCTCCTACATCGAGCGCACCGCTTACGAGGCTGCGGCCAGGGTAATCGCTGTATCAAACGGAATGCGAAATGACATTCTGCGCAGCTATCCAAATCTTGACCCTGAGAAGGTTGAGGTTGTTTACAACGGTATCGACTCGATCAAGTGGCAGCCGGTAGTCGACCCTGACACAGTTCGCTCCCTTGGAGTGGACCCCGACCGACGATCTGTAATTTTTGTAGGGCGAATCACCAGGCAGAAGGGGTTACCTTATTTCCTTAGAGCCGCTCGAGAGCTTCCCTCGGATGTTCAGCTGGTGCTCTGCGCTGGAGCGCCCGACACCAAAGAGATTCAGGCCGAGGTAGAGCAACTTGTGGCAGAGCTAGCAAAAACTCGGACTGGTGTGGTGTGGATTCCTGAACACCTGCCACAGCCCAAGCTGGCCGCCCTGCTAACGCAGGCCGACGCATTCGTGTGTCCGTCCATCTACGAACCGCTGGGCATTGTTAACCTCGAAGCCATGGCCTGCGGCGCCGCTGTCATCGGAACAGCAACCGGTGGTATACCGGAGGTTGTGGTTGAAGGGCAGACCGGCTGGCTGGTTCCAATCGAACAGGTTCAAGACGGATCGGGCGCTCCGCTAGATGAGGACAAGTTTGTTTCTGATTGGGCCGCAACCTTGAATGAAGCGCTTTCGTCCGGAAGGCTTGAGCGGTTTGGCGAAGCAGGCAGAAACAGAGCGGTGGAGTCATTCAGCTGGGAGTCCATCGCGACTCGCACCATAGAGGTCTACCAAAGAGCTCTGGGTCGTTAGGCTTTAGGCGATGTCTACCGTTATTGAACTTCAGAATGTAAGTGTTGTCAGAAATGGCAAGGCTATTTTGGACTCTGTCAGTTTCCTGGCTGACTCCTCTCAGCGCTGGGTAATCCTCGGCCCAAATGGAGCCGGAAAGACCACAATGCTCAGGGTTTGTGCTGCACAGATTCAACCAAGTAGCGGCACGGCCGACGTGCTGAATCAAAGACTCGGTGCAGTAAACGTTTTTGAGCTTCGCACCAGAATTGGATTTGCTTCTTCAGCGCTGGCAAATCAGATTCCAAATAGCGAGACAGTTCTTAACGCAGTTATGACCGCCTCCTATGGGGTTACCGGTCGGTGGAAAGAAGAGTACGACTCTGTAGATGAGCGTCGCGCAATGCGGGTTCTGGGGGAGTGGGAGCTTGGTGATTTTGCCTCCAGGCCCTTTGGCACCCTAAGTGACGGTGAGCGCAAGCGCGTTCAGATTGCGAGAGCGATCATGACCGATCCGGAATTGTTGCTACTGGATGAGCCAGTTGCTTCACTCGACCCAGGAGCTCGAGAGCAGACCATCCGCCTTCTTGGAGGCTACGCAACCTCTCCCTACGCACCGGCAATGGCCATGGTTACTCACCACCTGGAAGAGATACCTGCGGGCTTTACCCATGCAATGTTGATTCAGGATGGCAAGATCTTGGCTCGCGGAGAGATCGGCACCACCATAACCTCAGAGAGTGTCTCCGAGACTTTCCGTTATCCACTGGCTGTTGCCTACGAAAACGGTAGATTCTCTGTCCGCGCAGCCTAGACTGAGCCAACTTTCTCTGCTAGGCTTCTGCGCTGTTGCGTTTCGCAAAAAGAATTCAAACCTAGAAGGAAACCATGAAGGCTGAAATTCACCCAAGCTACGAGCCGATCGTATTCCGCGACTTGGCATCTGGCGTTGCCTTTCTGACCCGCGCTACTATCACCAGCGACAAGACCATTGAGTGGGAAGACGGCAAGACCTACCCGGTCTACGACGTTGAAATCAGCTCCGCAAGCCACCCTTTCTACACCGGAAAGCAGCGCATCATGGACTCTGCTGGTCGCGTAGAGCGCTTCAACGAGCGTTACAAGAACTTCGGTTAGTCTCTAACCGGCCAACCCAACTCCGCCCGGAAATCCGGGCGGTTTTGCGTTTTCATCCATTTTTCAAAATCCAAAGCCTGGGCCCTAGCCCACTCAATTTGAGCATCATGGAGCGCATTAGCCTCGATATTTAAGCGCTCAAATTTCCCTGCCATGCGCTGAGCAAGTCGACCGGCAGCCACCGCATCTGCGGTTGAGTTGTGTGCGTTCTCCAGCGGAACTTGATAATCATTGGTTAGCGCCCCAAGAGTTCTGCTGCCCTTGCCCGCACGATACTTGACCATTTCACGATCCAACACCAAAGGGTCCACAACCGGCTTCGGGACGAGGGGGTCGATGCCGTGCCTGAGCGCCTCGTGATGCAAAATCGAAAAATCGTATGCGGCATTGAATGCAACAACTGGCATTTGCCCAAAGAGCTCCTGGAGCAAGGCAGTCATTTCAGCAATCGCAACCCCAGGGGCAGATCCGTTGGCTGCGGCAAATTCAGTTGTGATGCCGTGCACATTGGCAGCAGCCTCGGGGATCTCAATTCCTGGGTTCACAAGCCACTCGGAAAGTGATTCAACCTGACCATTGCCATCGAGCACCGCAACACAGGCCGTGACAATCCGAGATTCCCTGAGGTCTAGTCCGGTGGTCTCCAGGTCGAAGGCTGCCAAGCGCTTCGCCCAGGCAGGGGATTGCGGTTCGAAATCAAAATCCAACACGTATCAAAGACTAGGGCGCCCCTCTGTCAACCTAGACTGGTTGAATGCAGGTGTTGAAATCTTCCGCGCCAGATCTTATGGAGCTGGCTAGGAGCCGGGGAGAGCGATCCGACGTTGGCAACACAGCAACCTGGCAATACCGGGGTGAGGGCAGAACCATCATTTTGGTGCACGGTTTCCGGGGCGATCACAATGGCCTTAGCGCAATCGCGGGCGCCCTAGCCAATCATCACGTGGTGATTCCAGATCTTCCAGGGTATGGAAAGTCTCCTGAGCTCAAGGAAGAACACAACTTAGAAAACTACGCGAATTGGCTTGCTGAATTTTCAACGAACTTCAAAGAGCCAATTGTTCTTGGGCACAGCTTTGGCTCACTGGTTGTGGCTCGATCGTGGGGACTTGGAATGCGTCAGCCGACGGTGCTGCTCAATCCCATCACCACAACCCAGGGTGATTCACTGGGTGGAAAGTTAGCGGCTCTTTATTACAGGCTCGGAGGTTTTGGGTTAATGGGGTCGGCTTTGCTGCGAAGCACGCTAATTGTTCGACTTATGTCGATGGCAATGGCTACCAGTTGGGATTTAAAGCTTCGCTCGTTTATCCACGACCAGCACCATAGATACTTCTCAAACTACCGCTCGGACGCAGTTGCCCTGGAGGGCTTCAAGGCCGCGAGCAGCTCCAACGTGCTCAGCTTTGTTGCCGATGCTCCTGAGCACCTTTTGCTGATTGCTGGCGCAAAGGACTCGATAGCTCCGCTACCGGGGCAGCTAGCGCTGCAACAACAGACTGGCGCAGAATTGAGAACCCTAGACTGCGGCCATCTAACTCACTATGAAACCCCATTCGAGGTTGGAGTAATCGTCAGCGAATTCGCAAGGGAAATCTCTTGAGAATTGTTTTTGATGGACGCTTTATCCAAGAGCATCCGGATGGGATTTCAAAGTTTTCTCTTGGCCTGATTCGTGAACTCAAGTCACTGGTGCCACTTCAGGTGCTGGTAAGTCATGAATATCAACGAGCACAAATCGGTGCTGATGTTGAGTTCATTCAAGCCCGCCCAGCAACCTCGTTATTGGAGCCGTTGACCTCTCTGACTCTAAATCGTCTGGGAGCGGACTTGGTGTTTTCACCGATGCAAACGACATCTGGCTTGCTTCGCAAATACAAACTCGTGCTTACCATTCACGATTTGATTTACTATCGCCACAATTCACCACCGAAGCAGTTCAATCCGGTGATTAGGGCCCTGTGGTGGCTCTATCACCAGAGCTATCTTCCGCAGCGCTTGGTCTTGAAAGCCGCTGACGCTGTTGTCACTGTTTCACAAGCTTCGAAGCATCAAATTCAAGCTGCAAAGCTCACCGAGAAACCTATCTGGGTAATACCCAACGCCTCTGACTTGCAAGTTCTGGAACCGCTGCCACGTTCCAAGCAACTGGTTTACATGGGCAGCTTTATCGGATACAAAAACGTGGAGTGCCTGATTTCTGGCATGGGGCAACTCCCAGACTATGAGCTGGTTTTGGCATCGAAGATAACTCCGTCGCGAAAAGCTCAACTTGAAAAGCTCGTCCCATCGGGAGCGAGAGTTACCTTTCTCGGGGGAGTGAGTGACTACGAATACTCTGAATTACTCGCCAGCTGCTTCGCTCTGGTGAGTGCGAGTTTGGATGAGGGGTTTGGAATTCCCGCTCTGGAGGCAATAGCCCAGGGCACTCCCGCAATTCTTTCTGACTTGACAATTTTCCGCGAAGTAGCTGGAGATGGGGCGATCTACTTTGACCCTAAGAATCCAGATGATTTCGTTCGACAGGTTCGATTGCTCGAGAACGCTGAACTCTGGAATCAACTATCTCGGGCCGGGGTTAGGCAGGCTGCGAACTTCGCGTGGTCAGTTTCTGCCAAGAAACTTTTGAGCTTGTTACAAACCCTCTGAACCAAGTGGGTGGGGTGCCCAAGCCTTTAGCTTCCAGCTGTCAGCGTGATGAAGATAATGAAGCGAGGCATTCTGAAGCCTTTCGCCCTTTGGCGGGATTTCACCTTTTGAAACCTCCGAGAGCACAAACCTGATTAGAGCACCGTGCGAAACTGCCAACACTCTTTTTCCGGCATATTCACTTGCCACAGCATCGAGAAGTCGATTTGCTCGCTGTATTACTTCAGCGGCTGATTCGGCACCGGGAATCTCGTCAAGAGCTCCGAACTTTTCATGCCACTGCGAGTATTCAAGCCCCTCGCCGATACCGAAGCTGCGCTCTAAAAGTAGAGGCTCAACCTTTACTCCCTCAATTCCAAGCCGGCTGGCAACGATCTCTGCCGAGTGCATTGCCCGTCCCAGGGGGGAGCTCAGAATCACATCCCAGGGTTGCTCGCAGAGCTTTTGGGCTGCCAACTCAATCTGGGCAGCCCCCGTCGCGTTCATTGGGATATCGGCTGTGCCCTGAAGCCGGAGGTTGATGTTCCAGTCCGTCTGACCATGTCGAAGCAGGCCTAGGGTTGTGTTAGACATCAAAAAGCTCCGATAGCACCTTGGAAGTTGAAACATTCAGACGAACATCTGCGATGGAATCCGCCTTGGTTTCTCCAAGATTGACGATCACGATCGGGAGACCTAGTTCTTTACCTTGCTTGACTAGTCGAAGGCCAGAGTTGACTGTCAACGAGCTCCCCGCCACAACCAGGGCTTCCGCCTTGGCAACCGAATCAGCTGCCTGCTGGACCCTTGGTTTTGGAATCTGCTCACCGAAGAACACGACATCCGGCTTATAGCTTCCGCCGCAAACTCCACAGCTAGGAACTTGAAAAGATGCGTCAACCTCTATTTCGGCATCGCCATCTGGTGATGCCTCAGCATTTTGATCTTGGACAAAGTTTGGATTGAGCTGGCTAATTCGCAGATCCAGCTCATGTCTGCTGATCAACTCGCCGCATTGGATGCAAACAACGGTGTCTAGTCGACCGTGAAGCTCCAAAACGTTTTTTGCACCCGCTTTTTGGTGAAGCCCATCGACGTTTTGAGTTATCACCTGAAAAATCTTGTTGGCTTGCTCGGCTTTGGCTACAGCTAGATGACCTTGATTCGGCTCTGCGCTGGAAATGCGCCCCCATCCAACATAGCTTCGCGCCCAATAACGCGCTTGATTTTGTGCTGATCCCATGAATTGATCGAAAGTGAGAGGGTGCTTTTGCACCCTGCCTGCACCGCGATAGTCAGGGATGCCGCTATCGGTTGATATCCCAGCTCCAGAAATCAGTAGAACTTTCTTGCCTGAAATTAGGTTCCGAGCGTGCTCAAGGCCGAAGCTGAGCGCAGAGGGAATTTGATTGGGCACCGTAGAAGTGTAATAAGCCTTGGTGTCCGAAAGGGGACTTGAACCCCTACCTCCTATCGGAGACTAGCACCTCAAGCTAGCGCGTCTGCCATTCCGCCACCCGGACAGGTGATGCTCTGAAGAACCGAGCGCAGACAATCTATCACGAACCAAAGCACCAAAACCACCCAATGGTGCTTGGCGACAAACGCATCCTTGAGTAGCCTTTAGGCATGAACGCTGACCCTGAGCTGGCACTGCAGAAACTCATAGCTGCACTCGAGTTTCACCTTGATGCGTGCCGCCAGAAGCGTGCCGGGGTTGATGAAAACCTTGAGCGAGCTTATGAAATGGTCGAGGATGCGTTTCTGGGTTATGAAGAGGCACTGGCCTCGGCTCACGATGAGTACCTTCCAATCGCGCTAGCCGAGGATGAATGACGCTGCTTGAAGCGTTGATCCTCGGCTTGATCCAGGGTCTTACTGAGTTTTTGCCCATCTCTTCCTCCGCGCACGTGCAAATTGCGCAAGAGCTCATGGGCTTGTCTTCACTCACAAAACCCCAACTCACGGCGTTTATTGCGACCATCCAAATTGGCACCGAGGTTGCCGTGGTTCTCTACTTCGCAAAGACCATTGCCGAGATACTTGGATCTTGGTTTCGCAATGCGTTCAAGCCTTTTGCCAGTCAGCCGAGCGAATCTAAGCTCGGTTGGCTTGTGATTCTCGGCTCACTGCCTGTTGTTGGACTGGGGCTTGCCTTCCAGGATCAGGTTGAATCCGAAGTTCGTCAACTCTGGGTAATCGGGGTAGCTCTGATTGTCTTTGGTATCGGCCTAGGTTTAGCGGATCACTTTGGCCGCAGGGAGAAAGAAATCAAGGATCTTGACCTCAAGAGTGGCTTGATATTTGGCTTGGGTCAGGCCATGGCACTGATTCCAGGAGTATCGCGCTCGGGTGGCACCATCACCGTGGGTCGCATGATGGGATTCACCAGGGAGGCAGCGGCACGCTATAGCTTCCTGCTTGCAATCCCAGCAGTCTTGGCGTCTGGTATCTACCAGTTTTTGAAGAGCTACCAGGACCTGCCGAGTGACCTCCTAGTTGGAACCGTGTTTGCCACCCTGGTGAGTGGTGTCAGCGGGTATCTAGTTATTGCCTGGCTACTGAGGTACCTAGCTAGAGGTTCATTCATGCCTTTTGTTGTCTGGCGAGTAGCGGTGGGTTCGCTCTTATTGATTGGCCTGAGCCTGGGGGCTATTTAGCCCTTGGGGCGGTCTTGAGAATCAGGCCGATCTTTGAGGTAGCGCTCAAACTCTCTTGCTAAGGCCTCACCCGAAACCTGTTCGGAGTCCCAGGCATCTCTGGCTTTTTCAAGTTGCGACACATAAGCCATCATCTCCTCATCGGAAGCTGTCATATCATCAACCCCGCGCTCCCATTCAAAAGCCTGCTCGGCGAGCGCCGAGGTATCGAAGCTGTATCCGGTCAATTCCAAAATCTCACTCAGGAACCCAATTGCGGCTTTTGGGTTAGTGGTGTTATGAACATAGTGGGGTACCGATCCCCAGAGCGAAAGCACTGGGATTCCCTCGGCTTCGAATGTTTGACCCAAGACCGTGAGGATCCCGACCGGACCTTGATAGGTGGAGGGCTCGATTGCGTAACGCTCCATCAACTCCTCATTCATTGAAGACTTAAACACCTGCATCGGCCTGGTGTGGGGGACATCCGCAAGCATTGAACCGAGCATGATTACGGCATCTATTTCTCGATCCTGAACCATCTCCAAGATCTCAGCGGTGAAACTGAGCCAGCGCCTGGATGGCTCTGTGCCAAGAAGCAAATACAGCCTGTCAAGCTCTGGCTGCTCTGCGATCTTTTCTGGACTCGCCTGCATGAGTTCACAACCTGGCCAGGTCAGCACTCGCTGGCCATCGGCATCAAACTCCAGCATCGGGCGGGAAAACTGAAAATCGAAGTAATCCTCTGGGTCTACCGCCTCAAGAGTCTGCGCTCCGATTTGCTCCGCAATCGCCTTGAGTGCTCCGCTGGCAGCTTCGGTGGCGTCGTTCCAGCCCTCGAAGGCAACCAACAAGATTCTTCCGCTAAGCATTTTCTCCACCTCTTTACCTACAAACTCTAAAGCACTTACTAACTAGACTTCTCAGGATGCCAAACACCTTTCCTAGAGCCGTCCTATGGGACATGGACGGCACACTCATCGACTCAGAGCCCTACTGGTTGCTCAGCGAATCAAGGCTGGCAGCAGACTATGGCTCGGAGTGGACCAAGGAGCATGGTCACGAACTAATTGGCAAGTCGCTATACGACTCTTCGGCAATTCTGAAGGAGCGATTCTCGATTCAGGATCTCTCGATTCAAGAGGTGATTGACCGACTCACCGACGAGGTGGTCTCCCACCTGCAATCCCAGCTACCTTGGCGTCCAGGCGCACTAGAACTACTTATTGCCCTGAAGCAGGCAGGCATTCCAACCGCGCTGGTCACAATGTCGATGCGCAGGATGGCCCTTACGGTAGTGGACCAGATCCCATTCCAGGCCTTCGATGTGGTTGTGGCCGGAGATGATGTGCAAAAGGGTAAGCCGGATCCGGAGCCATACCTGTTGGCGGCAAAACTGCTCGGGGTTGACCCTTCAGAGTGCATAGCCTTTGAAGACTCGCGCACTGGGCTTGCCAGCGCCGAAGCCGCCGGTTGCGTAGCGGTAGGAGTGCCCAACATAGTTCCGCTTCCTCAGGCACCGAATCGCATTCTTTTTGATTCGCTCACCGAGCTTGATTTAGAGACCCTCAGGGGGCTGGCACGATGAATCACATTTTCAAACCCGGCGACAAAGTCCAACTCACCGGCCCCAAGGGCAGACTCAACACCGTGACCTTGGTCTCGGGTGGTCGCTTCGGAACTCACAAGGGTGACCTGCTTCATGATGAAGTCATCGGCAAGCCGGAAGGCAGCATTGTTGCAAACCAAAATGGCGTTGAGTATCTGGCACTCAAGCCTTTGCTGACTGATTACGTTTTGTCGATGCCTCGCGGCGCCGCAATTGTTTACCCCAAGGACGCTGGACAGATAGTCGTCGAAGGCGATATCTACCCGGGGGCAACCGTGATTGAGGCCGGAGTCGGGTCTGGAGCGCTCTCCTCCTACCTGATCAGGGCAATTGGCGAGCAGGGAAAACTCGTTTCCTTCGAAAAGCGCGAAGAGTTCGCGCAGATTGCGAAGGCAAACGTTGCGAATCAGCTGGGCTATCAACCAAAGAACTGGCAGGTTCACCTCGGAGAGCTTCAAGCTGTCCTAGGGCAGCACGTGGAGCCAGCGAGCGCTGACAGAGCGGTCTTAGACATGCTCGCGCCTTGGGATTGCGTAGACGCCGTTGCTACAGCGCTTCGCCCCGGCGGACTTGTCATCGTCTATGTGGCAACTGTCACACAGCTATCGAGAACCGTGGAGGCAATTCGCGATCACGGTGGATTTACTTCACCAAATGCCTGGGAGTCGATGGTTCGTTCATGGCACGTAGAGGGTCTTGCGGTAAGGCCCGACCACCGAATGATTGCGCATACCGGCTTTCTGCTCACCTCTAGAAGGCTTGCCCCGGGTGCAGTTTTGCCGGAATTCAAGCAGCGCAGGGCATCTAAATCCGACTTCAGTCAAGAAGATATGGACATTTGGCTCCCCGGGGCAGTTGGTCAGCGCCCGATTAGCGAGAAAAAGCTGAGAAAAACCGTGCGCAAGGTGACCCAAGAGTTTGAACAACGAGAGAATTAGACAAACGAAAGAAGCTAAATGAAGAAATTGGTTGCGCTGCTAATCCCAGCTCTGCTGCTGACCGGCTGTTCCGCTGCCGAGCAGGCTCCTCTGACCGGATACGCACTGTTGAGTCAGGGCCTTAGCGCTAACTGTGACAGCTTCACCGGTGGCGATGCCGTTGAGCAGGTAAGTGTAGATGGAGAGTTTGGTGCAGAGCCAAAAGTTGAGTTCCCATCCCCACTCATTGGCTCTGGAATCGAAACCAAGGTTTTCATCGAAGGCACGGGCGGCACCCTGGTGGGTGCGCAGCGAGTAGCCCTGCACTTCACCGGATTCAATGCCTCAACTGGTGAACAGTTTCAGGGGAGTGAGTTTGGCACTTCGGATTACATAATCCAGGACTTGATCAAAGACTCCAAGCCGGACTTCTGCAAAGCACTTACTGGAGTAACCGTGGGTTCGAGGGTGGGTGTATTGCTTGACGCTGCTAACGCACACGATGGTGCTGGCGTTGAGTCGCTCGGGATCGGCCCAGAAGATGCGATCTTGTTTGTTTTTGATGTTGTAGATGCCTACCTGCCAAAGGCTAATGGTGACGCAAAGGCACCGGAGGCAGGCGTCCCCGCGGTTATCTTGGCGCCCTCTGGTCAACCTGGCATCCAGCTACCAGCTACCGATGCACCAGCCGAATTCAAGCGCTCAATCCTGATCGAAGGTAAGGGCGAAGAAATTGCTATCGGCGACACAGTAGTAGTTCACTACTCAGGCTGGACCTGGGAAGGAACTCAGTTTGACAGCTCGTGGGAGCGTGGTGCACCAGCTAGCTTCCAAGTAACTTCCGAGGGTCTAATTCAGGGCTTTGTTCAAGCGCTTGAGGGAGTCAAAGTTGGGTCTCAGGTTGTGGCCGTTATCCCACCAGAGCTTGGCTATGGAGACACTGCGCAGGGAGCAATCCCGGCTGGCTCAACCTTGGTTTTCGTTATTGACGTTCTAGGCAAGGAGTAATCGGGTGGGTAAGCAGTCTCCTGCGGAGCGTCTGTTTACCCTAACCTGCTGCCTAGTTGCTGCCCAGAACTACGGTGTTAGCAAACGGCAGCTGCTCGAGAGCGTTGCCGGGTATGCCGAGAACAAAACTCAGGATGCCCGAGATCGAATGTTCGAGCGTGACAAAGATCTACTGCGGATCATGGGAGTCCGGCTTGAGGTGATCGATGGGGAGGGGTCAGATGACCCCGAGGCAACTCGATACCGACTTGCCAAAGACGCCTTTAAATGGCCCAAAGACTTCGAGTTGCATTCGAAACACATGCAATTACTCGAGTTGGCCGCCAAGGCCTGGAACCACCAGAGCATGAGTCAGGTGGCTAAGAGCGCTCTTACCAGAATGCGGGCCTTCGGTGTCGCAGGAGGTGAAGAAACGCTACAGGTCGTTTCCCCGAAGCTCTTTGCCAAGGACCCAAACTTCACTCCGATAGCTGAGGCGATCGATGCCGGGGTGCAGATTAGTTTCGACTACCAAAAACCGGGAGAGCAGCCTAGACAGCGAAATCTCACCCCAGTGAAGTTGAGATTCGTCGCAAAGCAATGGCTTTTGCTTGGCTTGGAAAGTGGTGAGCTCAAGAACTACCTCCTGCGCAGAATGGTTTCGCGAGTTCGGGTCACCGAGCTACCCTCTAAAGCCGTTTCGGCGGCCGCTATAGCCGAGGCAGAGCTTGACCTCGAGCATTACATCAACTCTCAACGAGCGCAGCTTGAGCTCCAACCCGACTCCGAAGCCTGGTATCACTTCGGAGCTGAACAGACAATCATCGAGGTTCCCTTTATGGATAGGGAGCTATTTGCGGAGGAGTTGATCGAATTCGGTTCAGATGTCCGAATTCTTGGTCCGCAGGAGTTTGCCGATTACGTGAATAGCCAGCTTGAGCAGGTGGTGAAAAACCATGCCTAAACAAGAGCTAACTGCCGATGAACAGTTCAACCTGTCACTTTCAATTGTGGGCCTAATTCTCCGCGAAGGGCCGCATGAGGTCCAGGAGCTGGCAAGGCATTTTCAGGTAAGCGATCAGGCGGTTCGGAAAGCCGTCCTGGCCATCGCAAATAGCGAAGACCTCACAAGATTCCAGACTCACTTCTATGTTGATGAGGAAGCGCTCGAAGACGGTGAGGTGTCGATGTCCCTTGGCTCGGGTCAACTTGAGACACCGCCAGTGCTGTCTGCTCAGCAGGCGGCCGCAATTGCGGCAGGTCTTGAGTATCTCAGCGCAGTAAAACCATTTTCCGATAGTCAAGAGTTAGATTCACTGCGCGAACTCTTCGGAGCAAATTCAATACCTAAGCGAGCTCCAAACTCACTTTTAGATTCCATCGTTTCGATTTGTCAGCAGTCGCTGTCTGAGGGCACACAGGTGAGCTTGGACTATCTCAACCAGCTGGGGGAGAGAGCGGAACGCTTAGTGGATCCCTTGAGATTAGACCTGCTTCAGGGTCAGTACTACCTGAGGGGATGGTGCCACAAAAACCAAGGGGTTCGAGCTTTCAGACTCGATCGCGTCGCCAGGGCCGAGTTAACAGCAAATCCAATTTCCGACTTAGCCAAAACAGCGGAAATTCCGGAGGAGGATTTTGGCGCTACGCCAAACGAGGTCCTGGTCACCCTAGAAATTGAGAAGACCGCTACCGAGTTGTTCTGGAACTTCCCGTTAGTTGGTGCCCCAAAGGAAGCCAATGGGAAACTCGTTGGGCAAATCCGAGTTGGCAGCTATCCCGCTCTCGCTCGGCACATAGCCAAGTTTGGCTCTAGAGCAAGGGTCATTGAGCCCGAGGCAGCAAAAGTTGCGGTGAGGCAGTTCGCGAATCGCGCGCTTGGTCGGCTCGAGAGCGAGGGCTAATGGATTGGCTTAATTTCTTACTAATCGCTGGGGCTTTTTATCTTCTTGCCCTCGCAGGCTATCGACTCTGGCTCGCGGCTAGGGGGTTATTCACTCAGCTGACTGAGGTCAAGGGCAAAATCTCGAGCTTTGCACCCAATGAAATCGAAGTAACACCAGCCTCCCCGGTATTCGCGGAGGACCTTCCTCGGCTCCTTCGAGAGCGACGCGCGATGGAAAAGCGCAAAGCGCGTGAGCGCGAGGAAAGAAAGCGTAGACTGGTGGCTCGAATTAGCTCAATCAACATAGACAGAAGGTGAGCAATGAGGATCGAAAGCTGGCAGTGGATTGTCA
>JACCDY011091541.1_pt1 | contig 22010 bp, 18 predicted proteins | sample 7446391 | NCBI WGS metagenome assembly JACCDY01 (sample SAMN15323451, study PRJNA562643) | freshwater metagenome | isolation source: river surface water | place: USA:Blue River Watershed | collected 2017-08-18 | reverse complement strand
TCGCACATCTTTGTACAATATCTTCTTTTGCTTTCTTTACTACTGTTACTTGTTCTAATTCTATATTTAATATTGATACAAATATCTCTGGCGGTAAACGTAACATGCATTTATTGTTTATTTTATTGGTTTTTTACTTGGCTTTTTTGATTTATAAATGAATTTATGGGGGTTATTTTTGATAATTTTTTCTATTAAATGAAATTATTATTTTATTATACATACACACATACACACATACACACATACACACATACACACATACACACATACACACATACACTTTACTTTACACACGTCTTCCTCCCAAAGAAACGTGTCCATTACTCTTACTTCCGCTATTTGAATTTATCATTACCTTATAAAAGTTTTTTGAACCAGTCGGCACTATTACTACAACTTCTTCAACTGTCTTCATCACCACATCATCCTTCAACTCGCCAGTAATCTCATCTTCATATTGAATTTCAGTTGCAACTTTAACTTGAATAATAGTCCTTGTCTTCTCAATTAATGTTTGTTTCTTACGTTCAGCACGCTCACGAGATAATGCTGATGAAGAAGCACGTCTGGCACAAAATGTAGAAACAAACTCACCCTTTCCATGCTCAAATGAAGCGTCAATCTCATCAATATGACTTTCGTGCTTGTTTATCTTCTTGGCAAAATCAGAAGCTTCCATTCTATTACGAATTTCTACAATAGTCTTCTTCGCGAACTCGGTTGTACCAGCATCAATACGTTCAATAACCATATCCTTGTTTTTACCATTAGTATAATGGATAATAAGGGGACGCAAGTAAAAATTTTCAGGAATAGTTCTATCTTCAATCTTTCTCAATAAAGCAGGAATAGGAACTTGATTAGTTCTATTATTTCCAGTTAGCTTGCCACATTCTTTCTCCTTTGCAGTAGTGTAAACGGTGACAAGTATAGACTCGGGAATTTCAGAAACAGCTCCAGTTACCATATTCATAATAACATACTTTCCAGAGGTTTCATCGCGCTTTATATCACGCACCCAAGCAAGACCAATATTTTTCATAACAGCTTCATATGCTTTAGCATGAGCTGCCTGTTCTGCTTTATGTTGGTCATGTAGTTTCTCAAGATCAACTTGATTTTGAATAGATCCATTAGAAGATTTCATTTCCTCGAATTTAGTAGCTTCAGTAATATCACGCAATCTCTTAGCTTCCTGTCCATCAATAGACTTTTGCAAATTACGCTTCTTTAACTCATTTTCACGAGCTTCAGTGCCAATAATTGCAGTTACAGTATCAAGCATTTTAAGCATATATCCACCAGACTTATTAGAATGCATGTACTCCATCTCAGAGATGAAATGCTCGTAAGGACAATCGGTTACACCAAGCACAGCCTCAAGCATAAGTTCACGATCTGACTCAGTTACATTATTAGTGAAGTAGATTAGCCTATAGATTTTGCGAATAACAGTGTTAATTTTAGTTCTAGTGATAGCTTTAGAAGTTTCACTCCAATTAACATAATCAACATTGTTCTCTGCTTCCTCATAATCTTCAGAAACTTCTTCTAGAACTTCTTCCTCCGCATCCATTTCTTCGACAAGTTCACTAGCTTTCTCAGCTTGACAAACATTTAAATATTCGCCATAGATAGCAATCTCATTAGAGTTAAAATTGGAAAGAGAGTTAGAAACATCCTTAGTAGTCGCGCCCAATTCTGGATATTCGACCTTCGTAAAAATCTTAGGGGCTTGTTCCATTGCATAACTTGTAGCAACCTCGGTCTGAGCACTAGGTGCTAGTTTAAGATCACTACCAGTCGCAATAGCTACCATAGCTAAAGTAGAAGATACTCTAGCTCCAGTAGCAGCAATTGAAACACACGATTTAACAAGTGTTTCAACTTCTTCTGGAATCTCATCATGTAAATTCTTAAGACTTGAAGCCAAAGACTCGTCAATAGCTCCATAAGAAACAAGGGTATCGCACATCTCCTCGAATACAACTAGATCATTGCATTCAACAGTAGAGACATTTACAGATCTACCAGTTTTAACGGCAGAACTGTATCCACAAGGAGCAGATTTAATGTCTTCAAGAAGTTGCCGAACTTCATTGTTTGCCTTTTGAACAACAACCACAGATCTACGATATTTCTCCAGTGCCTCATCATTCGCTCCAATTAAAAACTTCTCTAACTGATTAAAAATATCAATACAATTAGAAAAGTCTTTATCATTACCACCCTTATCAGGATGAATAAAAAGAACAAGTTGGCGCCAAATACGTTTAATAACGTGAAACATCGAGCATGACAACAAAGAATTTGATACAACTACATCACAAATATCGGCAAAAGATGATTCCGCTGTAATAACATCAATATCATACTCTTGGGCGTGGATAATCATTTGTTCAACCAACTCGGGAATGATTTTATCACACAAACGCTGGAGTTTGATAAGATCACGAGATCGAGAAGATAAACAAGTTCTAATCAGAATATTAACTAATCCAACAAGATATGTTCCGATATCAACACCTTCATAGATTTTACGAGAAATGTTTTCAAAACAAGCCTTACCAGCAGCAATTTTGGTAGCTGCTTCAGCTCGAATACGTTCACGATCAAGATGGAATAGGAAAGCATCTGGCCAGATGGAAACATCTAATGGAGCCAGAGTAATACGCAAGAGAATCCAAGCTGCCTTAGCAGCAATATGAGAAGGACAAAAAGAAGGAGTAACCCTCTGATAATCGTACGCAGGAATATGTTGAACCATTTGAGAAATCACTTGGTCAGAATTAACTAACACACAATAGCGATTTTTTTGACCATTTTTAATTAGGCCAAACAAAGCATCAAACTTCGCTTTAACTAATTGGGACGGCTTAGATGGTTGAACAACCAAATGCCAAGAAAATCTATCTCTTCCTTCAAAAAAAAGATTTGATTCTCCCAATGCATCATTGCGAATAAGGAGAGAAGCTACTTCAAACTGCTTATGACCAATTGCACAAATACTGATTAACTCAGTACCTTCACAATGACCACAAACACTATCATATATATACTCTCCAGTTTGACACTTTACACACATATCAACACAATACTTTGTTTCCGCAGCTTTAATACCATTATTAGTAATAAAGCGCTTAACAGAGTCAATTGTCTCAGGTTGTTCGTGCTTCAAAGTAGCACAAAGTCTAAGACAAACACCACAGACATCGTCTGTTTTCCCACACACCTTCGATGTGCGAGTAGAACTGGATACACCAGCTCTAGCAAAAGATCCATTATTCTTAGCAGGTGCAGAATAGGATTGTTTGGAACTAGAAATACTAGCTCCAGCAAAAGATTTTCTAGAATCAGTAGGTTCGGATAAACTAGAAACGCCATGGGTAGTTTGACAAAATGTCAAACCAGAACCACTGACTTTGGCAGAATCAGTGGATGCATGCAGATTAACGTGCTTAATGCTGGCACGAAAAGTATTACTAGTTTCGCTGATCGAGTAATAGGCGTCTGCCCTCATTCCTAGCTTAGATCATCACTCTGTGGCTAGGGGGAACCGTTGGCTCTGCTGTTTAACAGTCCTAGTTGCGGCCTCATTTATCTTATAGGGAAGAGTTAGTTCCCAGGGAAAGACTGTCTCATCGACCCCGTTAGATAATATAAAATAGATGGTCTAGCCATCCCCTTCCTAATTAAAATTCTTAAATAGCATCCCTGAAGTTCTTGAATTAGAAATTATTTTAAATTAAATATACTTTTCAAAATGTTGTGTCTAGCTAACAATATAATCCGCAAAGCGTTTGATTATATTCGGGAGCTGATCCCCTGACAACAAATCTAATTAGTATATTAATATTAAAATTCTTTCATAAAACTCGAATCTACAGTTCTAACTATAAAGTCCTAATAACTATTTTAACAGTTAAAAACAACTGTGGGGGCAAATGTACGATGTTAACCATACACTGTTCTATAATTATCCCATGCTATGCCAGATCACTCCCCGCGTAGTCGCGGGCGGGAGCTCTTGGTCGCTAGCTTGCCCCGAAGGACAAAAAATTGTCTGAATAGAATTTAGATAGTTTTATTTTTTCAATTTTTTCATTTAGTTAGTTAATATTTTATTTAAAGATTTATTAGTTATTATAAATATATTATGAACCACGGAAACTTTCTAAATGTTGTAGCATATGGAAGTCAAAATCATATATATAATAATAAACAAATATCAGTTGATTATTTAACTGAACCTTTTGAAAATAATGTTATTGATTTTAATTTAGATTGTTTTAAACCATATCCTTTTATTATTACACCTGAATATGTTGAAATGAGTCTACCAAATGTATCTAATAGTGATTCTATAGATAGATTATTACAAGATATTAATTTAAAAAATTCTATTGGTAGATTATTACAAAACATTAATTTAAAAATTTCTATTGGTAGTTTAAATGTTTTAAATTTACCTTTTAAATTTTTAGTATTACTTAACAAACCTATTATTTCTAATAATAAAGTTTATGTTAAATTGGCACCAGATATGTTTATTACAGAATTCAATAATATAATTATGAATGATGAGAAAATATTTTATCCTAAATTTGAATTAATTGGTGCAGATAATTTTAGTAATTGTAAATTAATTTTTAAAGGAAAATATCAAATGGAAGGTATAAAATATTCAGAACTGGAATATAATTATTTTATTCAATATTTGTCTTTGATAGACCTTAAAAATATTAATAATAATTTTGTAAAATGTGATCTTTCATTATCACATATTTCTAAAGGATTTTTTATTAGTTGTGATGATGTTGATCAAATTAATGAAATTAAAATAAATTTAAATGATAAGTGTAAAAGTTGTTATAATACCTTTTTTATTAAAGAGAAATGTGTTAAAATACATCAAAAGCTACTATATTTTCCATTTAATTTTGAACAAAAGTATAATGATTTAACTACTGAAAGTTGTATTGGATCTATTAATTTTGAAAGAATTGAGGAAAAAAATATTTGCATAAAGTTTAATCAAAATGTTTCTAATGTTAGTATTTATGTGTTAGCTACCAATATATTAAAATATATTGATAATAAAAATATAAAAGAAGTTAAATTTGCATTTAATGATCAATATTCTATTATTTAATTCTAATATTTTTACTTTATAAATTAATATAGTAAAAAACTAATTAGTAATTTTTTATTTAAAGACTAAACATGTTTATTAACTATATTATGACAAAAATTATTAAATCTATTAATTTAATTTCTCTATATGATAATGAAGATTACCATAATACAAATTTTGACTATATGAAACAAGAATATAATGTGACTATTGATGATTTTAAATTTTACTATGAAACTATTTCTTTAAATTTTACTGATAATACAATTCTAAATATTAACGCTAGACATAATGGAATACCAGGGGAGATTGCATGGTTTAAGTTATTTGATAATATTTCTGAAAAACTTATTGGTTGTGAATTTATAGATGTTATTGAAACACCTTCTATATCAGACTATAAAACAAAAATATGTGAAAGATTCATTAGTTGTAATATTGTTTATATAAAAAATAATGAAAAAATAAATTATGAATTTGTATTATCTACTTTACCAGAATATGAACGTGGTTATTCTACATGGATTGAATTAATTTCAGATTATCAAGTAACACCATCGGATATTTTTGAAAATAATAGTATTATTCTTTTAGTAGGACTGCCTGGATCTGGTAAAACAACATATCTTCGTAGTTTTATATCAAATAAAAATTATTTGCTTTTAGATGATTTTACAAGTTATTTAAGAAATTATAAAGACTATGAGGATTATGAAAATTTCGATCATTATAATGGTAAATATTGTGGTGATTATGATAAAAATGAAGATTGGACAATGAATATATGTATTACAACACGTAAACAAATACATGATTGGTTAAAAAAAAGTTCTGATAATAAAGTTATTATAGCAGATGTAAAAATGTGTAATATTAACTATTATAATTATGTGTTACGAATTTTAAATGTTTATAATAAAAATGATGTAATTAATACAATTTTATTTAATAGTTGTGAAAATACTTGTGAATTAAGATTACAACAAAGAGAAAATGCACATACATTTAAATATTTTTATAATAGTATGAAAGCATTTGCAAAAATATATAATCCAAATAATTCTGATTATATAAATCCTGAAATAAAATAAATTTAATTAGTTTCAACAACATATTCAATATGTTGAATCCATCTAGAACATAGTTCATTTTCCAACTCCTCAGAAAATCCATTTCTATGAAAAATCAGTTCTTGCAAATTAATCAAGTTACTTGTGTTAATAGTTTCCAACTGATTTCTATGAATATCTAGATAAGCTAAAGTTTGAGGTAACTCACCAAGTGTTTGTAGCAAATTGCAAGAACAATTTAAACTCCACAAGTTTGGAGGAAAATTTAAGAAACTTGTCAATCTATTCTCACTACAATCCAACTGAGATAAACCCTGTGGTAATGTGCTTATACTAGTTATCATATTTCTTGAACATTTTAATATACTTAGGCTCTCAGGCAAATTTGGTAGCTCTGTTAAAATATTTTGTCTACAAATCAACTGCTCCAAATATCTAGGTATATGAGTTAGCACTCTAATTCTATTGTTAGAACAATCTAGTGCTTTTAAATTCTCTGGCAGATTAGACAACAATGTTAAACAATTATGAGAGCAAGATAGAAGACGCAAATTTGTACAATGTACTAAAGAATCTAAATTATTAATCTTATTATTTGAACAGTTTAAATGTTCTAATGCAAGTGGAACTACAATTACATTAAATATCTTGTTGAAAGAACAATCCAACCAAATTAAATTACTGGCCAAATAATCTAATTGGAAAATTAGATTATTTGAACAATTAAGAACAGTTAAAAAATTAGTAATTGGCAAAGTTTTAATTTTGTTATGAGAACAATAAAGCACACATAAACTATCAGGAATATTAATTATCTGAGTAATAAAATTATGTGAACAATCTAACTCTACCAATCTATTAAATCTTCCAAGATCTAAAACACCTCTAATATTTCTATGGGATAAATCCAAAAATTGGATATCCAAAGGATACGACGCAAGTATATCAACAGTTTTAGTATTCATTATAATAAGTTAATGTAATAAACTAATAGTAATCTAAGCAATAAATAATTCAATTTTTTTAATTTAAAAAATCTTGAAGAATTATTTCATCTGGAAAATCTTCTGAAATATAATCTTTAATTGTAAAAATAAATTGTGCCGGTGTATATTTGTCCTCCACAATCCTTCCTATTAAATTATTTGGAATTGATCTTTGAAAGAATTTATTATAAATTTTATTCATCTGATAATAATCTGCTAATTTAAAAGTAATTCTTACATCAAAACGACCATGCCTATAAAAAGCAGGATCAAGTTTTTCAATATAATTAGTAGTTGCAATAAATATTAAATTGTCAGGAGTAATAGTTCCTTGAAGTAAATTTAATACATAGGCTAAAGATAATTTTTGAGTTGTAGTTTCCACGGTTTCAGTTGCATTTTGTTTTATATTACTAGTCCTTGTATGTAAAAGTGAACCGACAGCATCAATATCTTCAGCAACGATAATACCACCATTACAATTTTTAACCACATGGTCAAAAATCATTTGTAAATCCTCATTTGTTTCTATTGTATCACCAAAAGATAAATAATAAATATCCTTTTTAAGATAAGATGCAATAGTCAGAATTGTTGAAGATTTACCAGTTCCAGGAAGACCATCTAACATAACACAAAGTTTATTAGGTAACCCTAATGATTTTAAAAGTTCTTTATTAGATTTAAATTTACTTAACACAGATAAAAGTTTTTTTTCATCAACTTCTCTTAAATACATTGTATCAAAAGACTTAAAATCTGAATTAACAATTTCAGAAACAATTTCTTTGCTAATTATAGTTTGACAAATTGTTTTAGGTGGAATATTTGCTAGCTCTTTAATAAGTGTTTCAGATGTATTAGATTGATTTGAAGAACTTGACATTTTTTCAAGCATCTCTTTTTTTTCTAAATAAGATTGATAATCTGGATTTGGTATTTCAGTTTTTACTTCTTTTTTATTTAATTTAATTTTACAAATATTAATAGTTGTTTTATCTAAATTTGAAATAAGACCATATGATTTAATTGTATCAATAAAATTATTAAAAATATCATTTGTTTCTTCTAAAGTTAAATTTTTATTTAACCCCTCACAAATAAAATTTAACTTTGTAGAATTTGTATTTGTACTTGTATTTGCAGTTAAATTTGTGCTTAGTTTTTCATCAATAATATTAATACATTCTAAAGGTATTTCAAAATTAGGAGTAATTAAATTTACTTGAAACACACTTCCAGGACCATTATTTGAGTTTATAATTGCACCAAATTTAGTATCAGATATTTTTATATTTTTTTTATTAATTTGTTGTAAATTATTTGTATAACCATTTAAAATTGCGAATCTTCTAACTGATTCATAAAAAAGAGTATTATTACTTTTTAAATAATCCCCAATCCCACATTTGTTTCCATAAATTGTTTCAATTGGTCTATAACAAAAATAGAAATCTTCAAAAGTTATATAAGATAAATTTAAATAATTAAAAGTTTTTTCTGGAGAATTTAAAAAATCAATAGGAATTCTATATTTTAAATTTTTAAATTTACTACTTAGTATTTTTTTTATATCTAAAGGTATTATTAAATGTAAATCCAAAAAATATAAATAATTACATTCTTTATCAAAAAAAATGTTTTTTACAATTGGATTTATACCATGACTAGTATTTAATACAAATAAAGTTAATTCAATAATATGAGAAATAATATTTAATTGCTTATTAACATTTTGTTCTGTGTTTATATGTGGAAAATTGCGTGATATAATTAAAAATATATATACTTCTATACTTTCTTCTGAATATACATCACCCGACAGCTTTTTAATACTTTGAAACCATCTATCAGGATTACTAGAATCAAATCTTGCATTTGCTGTAGCAGATACTTTATCAGATAATCTTCTAATATAATTTGAAATAATACAATCATTTATTAAAGTATCAACTGATGATTTTGAAAGAATTAATTTATTTAACAATTCTTGTGATAATCTATATTTAAACTCTTTATTTTCTATTGGTGTTTGTGAAAAATTCTTTAAATGTTTCTTCAAATTGCCTGTTTTTTCAAATGTTAAATTTAATTTTGAATTTAATATAATTTTTGTATTGAAATAATAAATAATTATATCATTCCATTCCTCATTTATTATTATTGATTCCATATTTTCAAATTTAATCTCTCGACTATTTGTAATTGTATAACTGCTTGAAGTAAGATTTTTGTCATCTTCTAAATAACAAACTAACCCTTTAACAAATTCAGTAATTCCATCTATTATATATTCTTGTTTTATTGGTTCAACTATTTTTGTTTCTGAATATTTAATATTTTTTTGAAATAAATTACTAAAACTATTTGAAACAAGTTTTGGTAATCCAACTCCAAATGACCAAACAGATGAAAAAAATGTTTTATAATTTTCTATAACAAATGTTGAAGTGTTTGATGTAAAATACTTAACCAAATTTTTTAATTCTCCTATTGATAATAAAAGTATTAATGTTGTTATATTCTTATAATTAAAACCATTTGCTGCATTAAATTTTGATATTTGTGATGCTATATGTGAATTTATCATCATATTCATGTAATGATCTGTGTTTGCATTTGCCGTTATTTCATTTATATTAACTTGATTAAGTTGAGCTGGTTGAGACATTTTTAGTAAATTAATTTATATAACTATGCAGTAACTATAAAATAAATAATAATCAATTTTTCTTAGTAATTATACATATTAATATTCAGAACCATTGTTTGTTTCATTATCTAATTCGTTAACTAATTCATTGTCTGATTCATTATCTGAACCATACTTATATATTTCATAAAAACAATTATCATATTTACTTTCATCAAAATTATCAATTGAATTAGATTTAAGCAAAAACTTACACCAATTATAAAATTTTATTAATTCTTCAGCAAATTGTTCTGTTTCATAATCTAATTTTATTTTAAAATGTGTATTTGTAAGTTTTGATTTATGTATAATACTGAATATTCTACCATCAAAATGAAATCTATCATCAACATTACTATTTTTATTAAAAAATAATGATATTTCTCTATTTTGATTATATTTTAAATATATTATAAAATTTTTTAATTCAAGTAAATCAAATATATAATCATACATACCATACTCCAAGTCATAACAAAATAATAATTCACCATTATTTATTTTTTCTATTTTCAATACTTTTTCAAAAATAATATCATCATTAAAATAAACCTCAAATAATCCATATTGTAATAAATAATTTGGATCATCTTGATAGTTATTTATTTCATTTTGATATTTATTTAATATAATTTTTTTATTATCTTTATATTTAAAAACATTAAACTTTAATTTAAACATTTTATATCAATTAATAACTTTTTATACTTTATGTTTAATATTTTTATTATTCAAATTTTTTATATAAAATAATATTACTAGCTATTTAATAACTTTAGAAACAATACTTACTCTATTTCAGATAATTCAACTAGTTGAACTGTTTGTGTTATTTCAGATTCAGGCTCTTCATCTGTCTCAGATTCAGATTCAGATTCGTCAAACTCAGAATCATAGAACTCATCTGAAGCCAAATACTCACACCAATCAATAAATTTTTTAAATTCTCCAATAAATTGTTCTCTTTCAGTTGAAGATATTTCAATTTCAAAACGTGAATTTTGTTCTTTTTCTCCTTCCATTAAAACTGTAAATTTACCTTTTGAATACATAAAGTTAATTACATTTAATCCAAAGTTAAATTTTGCAGTTTTATTTTCTGTTAAATTTTCAATAAATTTATAAAATGATTCAAATGAAAATTTAGAACATTCATATACAAATGATAAAAACTTTTTTTTCTCTCTTTCATGTAAATTTACAGCAAATGAATAAATTCGTTTATCATTTAAAAAGAAAGTAAATGTTCCATCTTGTTCACACATTGTCTCACAATTAATTTTTTGTTTATAATTCTCCAACTTGACATATTTGCGTTTTATATATCCATATACACTAAAATCTAACTTAAACATTTTTTTATAATTTAATTGAATAAATATATATTCAATTAATTAATAAATCAATTTTTTTACCTATTAGGTATGTCTATTTAAGCAAAGCTTAAAATAGTTCTACTATTTTTACCAATCTCTTTCTTTAATATATTCATCTACATTAATATCTTTATTTACTAATATTGCTGATCCTTCAATATTTAAAAATTTAAATTTGTCATTAAATATATTATCAATATTTAAATGTTTAATTTGATCTCCATAACCTGCAATAAAAATTTTACTAATTAATAAATCATTTTCTAAAATATAACTAATTAACCTATTTAATGATTTTGCTTCTTTTTCAAATACAAAATTTATAATAATTTCATCTTCATTCATTTGATTTAATTCAATTATACCATCATTTGATTTATAACTATAATTATTTTTTTTATATAATTTATAGTTTTCATAACAATCAATAAATGTATTCATTTGATAATATCTAAATTCAACTATTCTTTATATTATTTTTATTTGTAAACAAAAATAAATTTATAAAATAAATAGTTTTGTTGGGGGTGAATATTTTGTAAGCTGTTGGGTATAAAAAAACGAAAATGTAATTAGTCAGTGTCACTGACTAGTAAAAATACACAAAAATATTAAATGTAAATGACAAAAATTTTAACTATGTAAATTGTTAACTATGTACAGGTGTTGGGAAAAAACGAATTATACACACATCCAACACCAAAAACCTTAAATTTAATGGGTTTTGTATGTTTTTATTTTTTCAATTTTTTTTAGTTAGTGTTTAATAATTGGACTAGTTCATATAGTTTATCTTTACTTATTTTAACAGATTTTTCCATTATTCCTTGTTTATTTAATAAACGTAAATTTGGTGTAGAAGTATTTACTAATTCTTTTAATTCTCCTAATTTTTCTAATTGTTCCAATTCTCCTAATTTTTTTAATATTGTATATATTAATTTTAATGATTCAACAAATCTACTATTAGCATTTAATTTATTTATACAGTTTTTAATTTCTACTAGTATAACAATTGGATCTATTAATTGAACTTCTAATATTGAAACATCTGGAATTATAACTCCTGTTGAATAATCAATTAATTTAAAAATATTTTTAACTTCATTTAATTCTAATTGAATATCTAATTGATTATATGATAAATTTGTTGGTGTAATATTTTCAATCATTATATTATCTAATTTTATATCATTGTGATAATAACCATGAACATTCATATAAATTAATACATAAACAATCTGTTTAATAATATTTTTTAACATTAAATCATCTGTATTTGAATCTGAAATAAAATTATTTAATAATGTACCTTGAACATAATCCATTTTATAAACATTTTGTCTTTTACCACTTGCTATACATAATTCTTCAATTACTTCTATATTAATAAAATGTTGAGGAAAGACTTCTTTTAGTTTTGAAAAAAGTTGATTATTTGTTGTTTCGTTCATTGTATAATCAATAGCAGAAATTAAGTCTTCACACAAATAATTACTTGTTGACCTATTAATAAAAATGTTTGTTTGATCAAGTAAATATGATTGTTTTATTAATTTATTTGGATTATCCGGATCTTTACATATTCTACTATTTTGTGTTGATTCTATTTTATTATCACTTACACATTCTATTTCACATTGTTTAGTTTGTATAGACAAATACATATTATTAAACTCGTTTAATTTTTCATTAAACTCTGCTATTTGATCATCTTGACCAATACAGTGTTTACGTTTATCTTGTTTTAAACTTAATCCTGAACTTAAACTTAATCCTGAACTCATAATATATTATATCTTTATATTTTTATTAATTAAAATAATTGAAAAATAATATAACTAAATTTAATTCATTATTTATTTAATGAATCAAATAAAAGAATTACTTGAAAAAGATAAAGCAATTAGTAATAAAATTACTTGTGCTAAAAAATTATACTATAATGAAATTAATAATAAATTAGGTCCTAATTTAAATTTATTGCAAACAATATCATCTAATTATACTAGTATTATAGATGTACTACAAATATTTAAATCAAATGAACAATTAAATGAATATATTAAATATTTGGACGAATTAGAAAACAATAAATATATTGATTTTTTACAAGAAATTGTTAATAGATCAGAAGATTATTCATTTGCAAAACCATTTGTTGAAAGTATTGAAAATTTAAATGTAAGTACTAATTTTCAAGTTTGGGATAGAGGAAGTCCAGACGATAAAACTGAATTTACAGTAAATTTAAATTGCAACTCCATTGATTTAATGTTAGAATACATTTATGATCCAGATGGAGAATTACAACAATATCACTTATATTTAGGTTCTTGTGATGTTAAAGGAGGAAGACATAATGATGCAAATCAAGATCTAGAAGATTATAAACAAGAATTGATTGAAATAATGGACGAATATAATCTTCCAATAGAAAAAATAAATGAATTTAACAAAATTATTATCCAATGGATAATTGTATGTGGTGATGATTTGGATATATTTGATGATATTATTGGAGATTTTAATTTTGAGTAAGTTTATAACTAACCTCTAATTTCCAGTTCAAATAGTTTAATTTATTCATATCCCATTTAATTGATTTTAAAAAATTTGTTAGTAATTTTCTAGCTTCAGAATATAGTTCTGGAAAACCATTTAGTTGAAGAAATTGAGGAGGAGTTTGACAAAATATTATTATATCTACTAAATCTTCTAATGTGGCAATATTCCCATAACGATTTTCCATTTGAAAATTCATATCTGTTTGGATTTTTGTTTTAATATTTGATTGAACCTGGGGATTTAGTGAATTTAAAAAATCCCAACAATCATACTGATAGTCACAAAATGTTATATCATCTAGTAAAAATCTTTCTTGAAAAATATCTTTGACTAGCACAGGGTCTAACTGGAACAAATTCCAATACCCATCTAATGACAAATTAAATATATCATATTTAATTGATGAGTTAGAAATATTTTTGTCTTGTAAAAATTCGATCATTACATCTTCTTTTATTTTACACAAATCAGTAAATATTTTATTTATTCCATCATTAATATTCAAATAATTTAAATTTTTAGTCTTCCATAATAATTCATTTGCAAATATACTTGTTGAAAAGTTTTGACTTGACAAATCTAAAATTAAATTTTGTAAATAAGTTTTTGCTAATGAATTATTAGTTTGTAATTTTTTTGTAAATTCTAATGCAAATAATAGTCTGTATTGTTCTTTAGAATCTTCTTCTATTAAAAATTTTATTTGTTGTGTTAGTGTAGGAATTATTTTAGATTTAATTTCAAATATATTGAAGAAGTTACGTGGATTATATTTTTTATTTACTTCTTGAAGAAAATGTTGATATTTAGCTCCTAAAATATTTCTTGCTTCCTGTTCATTTAAATTTAATGTTTTAAACATTAGATTAAAGCTTGATAAATTTTTAAATGTAAGTACACTTGAAATACTTAAAGCTACGATATTTTCTTCAGGTATTTTTAAGACATTAATTGATTTAAAGTACTCAACTTGTCTTTCTACTATTTTACTTGTATATAATGAATTAGATTCAAAAGATTTTTTTATTTTTTCATTCTTCATTGATTCATATGGACTAGAAATTTTCTTAATTAAAGTCCCAGGAATTAATGTTTCAATCTTATTTATAAATTTTTTATTAATTTTTATGGACTGAATTGCATCTCGAACAATTTGATCCCAAGATAATGTTTCATCAAGGTAAGGTTGAGATTCTGGATTGCACATTAGTTTATTAATACGAGTTGTATCAACAAATACCATAATAGATAATAAATTATTAAACTTTGTTTGATCCATTTGATAAATAATATTAATTAGTAATAAATTTATATTTATATTTAGTTACTAATAAAATCAATTTTTTTATTAATTCAAAAAATTGATTTTATTATTTGTTTTAGTTAATAAAATTAATATTAAGTAAAATATGAATATAGTTTCAGTATTAGAAAAATTAAATTCAATTCCTCAGGACTATAAGTTATATGTGTCTCAACTCTCATGTTTAAAAGGATACAAATGTGATGAACTTGAAACTAATTTTTTTGATGGTGTTTTAGTAATTAGTTCATCTGATTTTTATACTCAACATTTAAGTGTTGGTGAAGTTTATAACAAAATAAATAGATTATATTCAAATAATAAAATTAAAGAAATATTATGTCGTGAAAATAATAGTACCACATTTAAAATAGATTCATTTGTTGTATATGAGGAAAAGAAATTTTGTGTTTGTGTTGCTTTGTAAAAATTGATTTTTTTATTTATTTGTCTTTAATTATTTTATTTATATTAAAAAAATGCCAACAGTAGAAAAAGAATTATATGGAGATGAAGTTTTAGATTATTATGATTTAATGTTGTTAACAGATGAACAAAAGGAAAAATATAAAGATCAAATAGTTAAAATATTTAATAGTAACGAAATTAATGAACTAGACTATGATTTAAATGATGAAATAATTTTATTAGTTTTAGGTATTTATTATTTTGATGAAAAAAATAATTATGATCTAGCAATTAAATATTTACAATTGGCTAGTCATAAAAACAACATTATAGCAATTAAAAATTTAGCTGGTTTATATAATATGTATGAAGATACAGAAAATGCTATTAAATATTATCAAATGGCTATAGATAGAGGTTATATAGATGAAATTCAAAGATTAGGTGATCTTTATTATTATAATATCGATAAAGAAAATGCTATTAAATATTATCAAATGGCTATTGATAATAATTGTGCAAGTATTTGTTTATTTGAAAATTTAGGTCATTTATATTATAATAATGGCAATAAAGAAAATGCTATTAAATATTATCAAATGGCTATTGATAAAGGTAGTAAAGATGCAATGGAATATTTGAGTGAACTTTATTATAATAATGGCAATAAAGAAAATGCTATTAAATATTATCAAATGGCTATTGATAATAATTGTGCAAGTATTTGTGTATTTGAAAATTTAGGTAATCTTTATTATTATAATGGGGATAAAGAAAACGCGATTAAATATTATCAAATGGCTGAACATAATAATCGCCAAACAATAATTAAATTAGGTGATTATTACAAATTAAAAAAAAATTATGATCAAATGCTTAGATATTATTTAACTGCTGTTGATTTAAATTCAATAGAAGCAATGAATAAAATAGGTTATTATTATGAAACAATTAAATCATATGATCAAATGATTAAATACTATCAAATGGCTATTGATAATCACATTTATATTAGCTATAGTGATTGGTTTGTTAAAAATATGTATTTAAATCCAACATTTCCAATGATAAGGTTAGGTCATTACTATAAAACAATTAAAAATTACGAACAAGCTAAAAAATATTATAATATGACAATTAATTTTAAAAAAGAAAATAATTTTATCAATAATAATATATCAAATGCTTTAAGTCAATTAGGTCACATTTATCAAATTGAAGAAAATTATGATCAAATGAAAAAATATTATATTTTAGCAATTAAAAAAGGTAATGTTAATTCAATGTATAACTTAGGCTGCTATTATAAAAAAATTAGTAAAAATAAATTAATGGAAAGATATTTTAAAATGTGTTTAGAAAATGAAAATTTTGACGAAGATATTGACGAAACTATAAAAAATAATATTATTAAAACTCTTGCAAATTATTATGAATCAATTGATGATTTTGAACAAATGGAAAAATACTATTGTATGCTATAAACTAAACTAATTGACCAAACCCATATTTTTCTATATATTCATTCATGTTTGTGGTCCCCATTGATGAATTACATTGACCACATATTGGTCTTAAATTATCAACATGTAACTTTCCACCTTTTGCTTCTGCTACTACATGCCCACAATGGAAACTTAACTGTGTTATACTTGTAACTTTACAACACATACAATTTGTTTTTCCAATTTCCTCTCCAATCCATTTATTCCATACTGTTTTTTTTAAATTTATTGGTATTGGTTGTTTTTTATATTTAGATGGAACAACTTTATTATTTATAACTGAATTAGCAGGATTAACCTGAACAATTGGATTATTTATAACAGGATTAATCGAATTATTTATAATAGGATTAACTTGAACAATTGAATTATTTACAACTGGATTAATTATATTAACTAATTTTTGAACTGTTGTTTCTTTGCATTTCAATTTATGGCTTTTTAAACCATTATACGAGTTATATTTTTTTGCACAATTTGGACAATCATACGTTTTATTAGTTATAACATTACCAGTAAAAAAATCTCTTAGCAAATCAATTCTATTATATGATTTAAATTTATTAATAGTTTTATTAAATTTTTCTAGACATTTTTCCTCATGAGTTTTATAAAATGCCTTGTGATTAAATATTCTACTACAATATAAACATTTATATTTTACCATTTTTATTATTAATATATAAACAATTGTATAAACAATTATTTATTCAATTTTTACAATTATTAAACCATTATTTTTTGTGTTCTAACTGTGTTATTTTTGAACAATTTTTTTATACATAAATTTTTGAAAATAAATTTTTCCTCTGCGATGTTAAATTTGGTTCATAAGTTTTTTTAAAACATACAAAGACTTATCATTAGATTATATAAATATTTTTATTAATTTAAATCTTATTTTTATAATCTTTGTTAATAAAAAAAATAGTTCACTATAACTGGAAATCTTAAGAATACAATAATAATAATAATAATAAGATATAATTAAGACTAATAAAAATAAAATATTAATCAATTAAAATTATATCTTTGTATATGTGTTACAAAAGTTATTTAAAAATATATAGTATATATTATATTATAAAAATGGTATTATATAAATGTTTATATTGTGAAAAAACATTTTATCATAAGACTTTTTATGGTAAACATGAAGCATATTGTTTAACAAAATTTAATTCAATTATTGAAAAATATAAAAAATATAATAAAGTTGATTTAATGAGTGATTTTTTTAATTGTAATAAAAAAAAACAAAATAACTATAAATGTGATAAATGCGATAAAACATACACATCATTAAATGGACTAAAAAAACATAAATTAAAATTATGTCAAACTATGATTCCATCTAATATTATTAATGATAATAAAAATATAACTAATATACAAGGAAATTTAATTAATAACACACAAAATAATTCAAATAACACACAAAATAATTCAAATAACACAAATACTCAAAATAATATAACAAATAATATAAACAATAATATCAAGTTAATACCCTATGATGATATTAAATATGATTATATGGATGAAGCTGTTCTAAGACAAGCATTTGAAGTACCTGGTGAAGCTTTTCAAAGTATAACAGCAGATACATTCTTTAATCCAGATAATAAAGAAAACCATGTTATTTATTGTCCTAATTTAAATAATAGTCAAATTCATGTATTTAATGGTAATAAATTTTCTGCTGATGGCTGGGATATACTTGATAAAAAAAAGTTTTTCAAAGAAATGATTAAAAGACAAATGAATACTCTAGAGAAAATATTTAGATGTAATGAAGATGATGATAATATTTTAGAATTAGAAAATATTTCAGGATTTAAAAATTTGTTAAAAGAATATAATGCAAATGATGAAGTAATAAAAGAATATACTGGTATACTTAATACACTTTGTTATAAAAATAATCATATTATTAAAGATGCATTAGTTGTCAAAAAATAAATTAAATATATTTTAAAATTATTTAATTTATTTTTTAATATTATAATATATGTGTTGGTCTTTTGAAGTTTCATTAGGTACATTAATATTTGCAGGATTAGGTTCATTATATTTATATAATCGTAATAGACCAAATGATAGATTTTATGCAGTCTATATTTTTCTAATTAGTTTAATGCAAGTTGCAGATGCTTTAGCATGGTATAGTTTAAATAATAAATTACCAAGTTTAAATAATTTTGCTGGAATTTTATCAAGAATATTAATCTCAATACAAATACCTTTAATATATTGGTATTTATATAAAACTACTAATGATAAGAAATATTTAAATGTTTGTATTGCTTATATTGGATACTTTATTTATCTTGGTTATCTTATTCAAAAAGAACATTCTGAATATAAAATAACTACTAAACTTAATTGTCAAAACTCTTGTCATTTAGAATGGAGTTGGTTATATCCAATAACTACTAAAAAATATTGGATTCCATTTATCTTCTATTCTGGATTACTTTTATATCCATTATTAAAAAAAAATATATGGATGATATTAGTTGCTGTAACAACTTTTATATTTTCTATTTATAAATATGGAAAAACTAAAATATGGGGATCATATTGGTGTTCAGTTATAAATATTTGGGTTTTATTTGCAATATTTTTTAATTAATTTTAAATTTCCATTCTAGTGATTCTTTAGACAAATAATCCTCAGCAACATCTTTAGCACCAATCATTTCTAGAAATAGTTCATTAAAGTCATGCAGTAAAGATACATTCAATTTAAAATATTTCATAATTGTTTTCACATCTTGAATATATTCTGGAGTTGCTTTTGTATGGTTTACACAACTAGATTTCCCATTAGGTGAATATATAGTTATATATTTGTTTCCTGAACCTTCATCATCACCATGAAATGACAAATTAACTGAAAACCCATTAAAACATACTTCTCGTGATGTTTCAATCATATAATCCAGCTGTTCAAAATTCTCTGAATAACTCACATCCTGCAGTTGAGCAATAAATGAGCCAAAAGGTTTGAACTTGTCATTACCCATGTATTCATATCCAAGATCTTCAATTAAATCTTTACCTTGAATTATCTGTTCTTGTTTAAGTACTTGATTTTTTAGTTTGTCAAGTGTATCTTTAGTTGGATATTCCAAGTTTAAATGTTGAAAAACCTTTTGGAAATCTGAATATCCTTCAATTAACTTGCCAATAGTTTTAGTATTAAAAGAGTATTTAGTATTAGACTCAGAGTTAATCTCAAATTCGGGTCTTGAAAAATCTTCAAGCCATTTGTTAATACGTAAATATAGTTGTTGAATAGGAGTTATATTTTCAAGTTCTTTATTAATTTCTTCAAGGGTTGATGTTTCATAGTCAAATTTATCACTAAGAAATCCAGGTGTATCATCTTTATCTATAATTTGAAATTTAAACTCAGAATCATGAGTATATTTTCTAACCCAACAATCTAAATAATAGTACTGATCCCATTCATAAACTTCCAAATACAAATCTTCAAGTAATTCAAAATCTTTGTCTGATTTAAAATTTTGAATTCCGTTGACTGCAAGAAAACTCTCTAAAGTGGAAACATCATTCATTTTTTAATATAATAAGTTAATTAATAATAGTTACTAAACTCAATAAAATAAAATATCAATTTTTTATTTTGAAATACATGTTATAGATTTAGGCAAATTATCTAAAAAAGTTATTTTATTATTAAAACAATAAAGCGTAATTAAAGAGCAAGGCAAATTATCTAAAGAAGTTATTTTATTATTAGAGCAATCAAGTTTAATTAAAGAGCATGGCAAATTATCTAAAGAAGTTATTTGATTATTAGAACATTCAAGTGTAATTAAAGAGCAAGGTAAATTATCTAAAGAAGTTATTTGATTATTAAAACAATAAAGTGTAATTAAAGAAGATGGCAAATTATTTAAACATGTTATTTCATTATAAGAGCATTCAAGTTCAATTAAAGATTCAGGCAAATTATTTAAACATGTTATTTCATTATCATAACAAGAAAGATTAATTAAAGATTTAGGCAAATTAACTAAAGAAGTTATTTGATTTTCAGAACAATTTAATTCTTGTAAATATGGAAATTGTTTTAAATCCAATATCCCACAAATATCATTACCTAAAATATATAATTCAGTTATATTTGTATCATATTTATTTAGTAAATTAATTGTATACTGTTCCATTAATAAATTAGTTAATAAATAATATAAAATAAATAAAAATTTCAATTTTTTATTTAAAAATAGTTTTTATAGATTTAGGAAGATTGTCTAAAAAAGTTGTTTGATTATTAAAACAATAAAGTTTAATTAAAAATTCAGGAAGATTATCTAAAGAAGTAATTTTATTATTAGAACAATAAAGTGTAATTAAAGAGGAAGGCAAATTATCTAAAGAAGTTATTTGATTTTTAGAACAGTAAAGTGTAATTAAAGAGCAAGGTAAATTATCTAAAGAAGTTATTTGATTACGAGAACAATACAGTTCAATTAAAGAGCATGGCAAATTATCTAAAGAAGTTATTTGATTATTAGAACATTCAAGTGTAATTAAAGAGCAAGGTAAATTATCTAAAGAAGTTATTTGATTTTCAGAACAATAAAGTGTAATTAAAGAAGATGGCAAATTATCTAAAGAAGTTATTTGATTTAAACCACAAGAAAGTTCAATTAAAGAAGAAGATAAATTATCTAAATATGTTATTTGATTATTAGAACAATCAAGTGTAATTAAAGAAGATGGCAAATTATCTAAACATTTTATTTGATTATAACTACATAAAAGTGTAATTAAAGAGCAGGGCAAATTATCTAAAAATGTTATTTTATTATTAGAACAATAAAGTTTAATTAAAGAGCAGGGCAAATTATTTAAAGCTGTTATTTTATTTCCAAAACAATCAAGTGTAATTAAAGAGGAAGACAAATTATCTAAAGAAGTTATTTG
>JACCDY010548207.1_pt1 | contig 22011 bp, 20 predicted proteins | sample 7446391 | NCBI WGS metagenome assembly JACCDY01 (sample SAMN15323451, study PRJNA562643) | freshwater metagenome | isolation source: river surface water | place: USA:Blue River Watershed | collected 2017-08-18 | reverse complement strand
GGGCAGGGCTGAGGGCAGGGCTGAGGGCAGGGCTGAGGGGGAAGGCGGTGTGGCGGCCTGAAGGCTCAGGCCGCTGACCACGGTTTACTGCGGGATGGTTTCGAGCGCAAATAGCTCGGCTGGCGTCTCGCGGCGACGGATCAGCGTGAAGCGATCGCCATCGACCAGCACCTCGGCCGCACGGCCGCGGGTGTTGTAGTTCGATGCCATCGTCATCCCATAAGCACCGGCCGACATGATGGCCAGCAGATCGCCGGCGTCGATCGCCAATGCGCGCCCGCGCGCCAGCCAGTCACCGGATTCGCAAACCGGGCCGACCACGTCATAGACCTTTGCATCCGATCCGCGTTGCTGCACTGCCTGCACGCCATGCCAGGCTTCGTACATGGCCGGACGCATCAGGTCATTCATTGCGGCATCGACGACGGCAAAATTCTTGCTGGCCCCATGCTTCAGGTATTGCACCTCGGTGATCAACACACCGGCATTGCCAACGATAGAGCGGCCGGGCTCGAACATCACGCTGATCGCTTTGCCGTCATATTTTTCCTTGCGCCAGCGGTCGATCCGCGCGAACAGGCGGCCCAGGTAGTCGCCGACGGCAACCGGTCGCTCATCGTCGTAGGTGATGCCGATGCCGCCGCCGATGTCGAGATGATGCAGGTCGATGTCGGCAGCATGCAGCTGATCGGCCAGCTCGATCACCTTGTCGAGTGCTTCGAGCAGCGGCGCATCATCCAGCAGCTGGGAGCCGATATGGCAGTCGATGCCGGTCACGTCCAGGTGTGGCAGGCCGGCGGCCACCTGATAGGTGGTGAGTGCATCCTCGAAGGCGATGCCGAACTTGTTGTCTTTCAGGCCGGTCGAGATGTAGGGGTGGGTCTTGGGGTCGACATCCGGGTTCACGCGCAGCGATACCCGCGCGCGCCGGCCGATGCTGCCGGCGACTTCGTTCAGCCGGTGCAGCTCGGGGATGGACTCGACGTTGAAGCACAAGATGTCATGCTCCAGCGCCAGCCGCATTTCATCACGGGACTTGCCGACACCGGAGAAAATCACTTTGCGCGGGTCGCCGCCGGCCGCGATCACGCGCAGCAGCTCGCCGCCGGAGACGATGTCGAAGCCCGAGCCGAGGCTGGCCAGGTGGTTCAGCACCGCGAGATTGGAGTTCGACTTTACCGAGTAACAGACCAGAGAGCCGGCATCACCACGACCATGGGCGCGGCAGGCATCGGCATACGCGCGGTAGTTTTCAGTCAGGCTGGCGCGCGAGTACACATAGGTGGGCGTACCGTAACGGGTGGCGATATCGGCAAGCGACACGCCTTCGGCGTACAGGGCGCCGTCACGAAATTGGAAATGCGACATGGTCAGGGCTGGCGGGATTTATCGAGCGTCGGCGGTTGCGCATTGAATTCGCTGTCCTGCGCCTGGTCGCGCGGCGGAGGACGGTCCGGCAGGTACAACGGACCGAACTGGCCGCAGCCGGCAAGGCTGGCCACAACGAGGGCCGCCATCGCCATTACAATGAGGCCGGATTTACGCATCAAAAACATCATTGGAGTGTAGCATGACCGAAACCGAATTCCTGGACCTGGCCGAGGCCGTGCTCGACCATATCGAGGCCGCCATCGAGCAGGCCGGCGAGGCCGCCGATGTCGATGTCGAATGCAGCCGCAGCGGCAATGTGCTGGAAATCGAATTCATCGATACCCGCTCGAAGATCATCGTCAATACGCAAGCGCCGATGAAAGAAATCTGGGTGGCGGCGCGTGCCGGCGGCTATCACTACCGGCTGGTCGACGGCCTCTGGCGCGACACCCGTGATGGCAGCGAGCTTTACGAAGCCTTGTCGCGGCTGGCCAGTGCACAGGGCGGACGTCCGCTTACCCTGTCGGCCTGACCCGCCCGGCCTTAGAACAGCTCGCTCTTCGGGCCGTCTTCGCGTTTTTCGGCCGGCTTGCCGTCAACTGCCTTGCCCTCACCGGCTTTGTCGTCGGCCGCGCCATTGATCGCATTTACCCCGCCGTTTTCCGCAAACTCGAAGTAGACGAGGTCCCCATTGTGGGTGCTGATACCGGGCGGTACTTCGCGCTCGATCACGGGGGCGTTCTGCAAGGCTTTTTGCATATAGCCTATCCAGATCGGCAAGGCCAGGCCACCGCCGGTTTCCTTGTTACCCAGGTTCCTCGGTTTGTCGAAACCTATCCACGCCACCCCGACCAGCTTTGGGTGATAACCGGCAAACCAGGCATCGATGGAGTCATTGGTGGTGCCAGTCTTGCCGGCGATATCGGGACGCTTCAGTGACAGGGCGCGGGTCGCCGTGCCGTACTTGACCACGTCCTTGAGCATGTTGTCGACCACATAGGCATTGCGCGCATCGATGGCGCGCAGGCTTTCGTCGCCGGCTTTTTCCGGTGTCACCTGGAACAGGGTCTTGCCATTGTTGTCCGTGATCCTGGAGATCAGGTAGGGGTTGACCTTGTAGCCGCCATTGGCAAACACCGCATAGGCGCCGGCCAGCTGCAAGGGCGTGACCGAGCCGGCACCCAGCGCCAGCGTCAGGTAAGGCGGATTTTTCTCCGGGTCGAAGCCGAAGCGGGTCACATATTCCTGTGCATACTGCGGGCCGATCTTGTCGAGGATACGGATGGACACCATGTTCTTCGACTTCGCCAGGCCCTTGCGCATCGTCATCTGGCCTTCGTATTTGCCGTCATAGTTCTTCGGCTCCCAGGCCTGGCTGCCGGTTTGCGTGGCATCGAAGGTGATCGGCGCGTCATTGACCAGCGTGCCCGGGCTCAGACCTTTTTCCAGCGAGGCCGAATAAATGAAGGGCTTGAATGAGGAGCCCGGCTGACGCCAGGCCTGGGTCACGTGGTTGAACTTGTTGCGGTTGAAATCAAAGCCGCCGATCAGTGCGCGAATCGCGCCGTCTTCTGCGTTGGCCGACACGAAGGCGGATTCCACCTCGGGCAACTGGATGATGGTCCAGCCCTTGTCCTCCTGCATCACGCGGATGATCGCACCGCGCTTGATGCGGCGGTTTGCCGGCACCTTGTCGGTCAGCGCGGAGGCTGCCGTGCCGAGGCCGGTTTCCTGGATCGTGATCTCTTCACCCGAGGCCAGCAAGGCCCGCACGGCCTTCGGGCTGGTGGTCAGCACGACGGCGGCGATCAGCCCATCGCTGTCCGGATGCTCGGCCAGTTCGGACTCGATGGCGGCCTCAGCGTCGGTCTTGCCGGCCGGGATGTCCATATAGCCTTCGGGACCGCGATAAGGCTGCCGCTTTTCATAGTCGAGCACGCCGCGTCGCAGCGCGAGGTAGGCCGCGTCCTGATCGGCCTTCGTGATGGTGGTAAACACATTCAGGCCGCGCGTGTACGCGTCGTCCTTGAACTGGTCATAGACCATCTGGCGCGCCATCTCCGACACGTACTCTGCGTGCACACCGAAGTCATTGCTGTCCATCTTGATCTTCAGCTGCTCATCGCGGGCCTGCTGGTATTGGGCGCTGGTGATGTAGCCGAGGTCGTGCATGCGCTGCAGGATGTATTGCTGGCGCCCCTTGGCGCGCTTCGGGTTCACCACCGGGTTGTTGGCCGACGGCGCCTTCGGCAGGCCGGCCAGCATCGCCGCCTCGGCCACCGTGATGTCTGAGAGCTTCTTGCCAAAGTAGATCTGTGCCGCCGATGCAAAGCCATACGAGCGCTGGCCGAGGTAGATCTGGTTCATGTACAGCTCGAGGATCTGGTCCTTGGTCAGCGTCTTTTCGATCTTCCAGGCCAGTAGCACCTCATACAGCTTGCGCTTGATGGTCTGTTCGCTGGAGAGGAAAAAATTGCGCGCCACCTGCTGCGTGATGGTCGAGGCGCCCTGGCGGCTGCCGCCCAAGGCGTTGTGGACGGCCGCACGCAGGATGCCCCAGTAATCGACGCCATGGTGCTCGTAGAAGCGGTCATCCTCGATCGCCAGCACCGCCTGCTTCATGACCTTGGGGATGTCTTTGTAGCGGACCAGGCTGCGACGCTCTTCGCCGAACTCGCCGATCAGCACATTGTCGGCCGAGAACACCCGCAGCGGTTGCTTGGGCTGATAAGTGGCCAGCGATTCGATGTCCGGCAGGTTCGGGTAAGCCATCATCAGCATGAAGCTGATCAGCAAGAATCCGATGATCGCAAGGCCAGACAAGGCACCGAACACGCTCAGCGCCAGTTTGGCGGGAGCCGGCAATTTTTTCGGACGCTTGCCGGAGGAAGCATCCCCGTCAGGGGTGTTCGTATTCATGCAGGGGAAAGGGACAATAAGCCACGTTTGACTGGGGTCATTATACCGGCAGGGCAGTTGCCGTCCTGCCGGCTTTGCGCCCATGCCCTGCCTTGCTTTCGAGTCACGGGCTGGAATTTCGTCCAGGCGCGATATCGCCGGCGGCAAGCCTTGAAGCACAAGCAAAGCGTCGGCTGCCGGCAACGATGCCATCGCCGGACTTTACATTTTGGAAAGCCTCTTGCTAGCATCCGCGACCACTTGGGACTGGGGATCAGGCGACCATGCACGCGGCGGCACAGGCAGACTGGCTTTCATTTTTTCACTGGCGCGGCGCGGGCGCAACGCCCGTCCTGGGTGTCGACCTGGCGACCACGGCAGTTCATGTCGTTGAGTTGCAGGCCACAACGCGCGGCCCGCGGATCTCGCACCATGCGCACGCGCCGCTGCAGCCGTCCGACTGGCGCCGGGCCGCCGAGGGCGATGCCGGCGGGCTGGTCGAGGCCTTGCGGCGGGCGGTCAAGGCCAGCGGCTCGCGCCTGAAGTCCGTCGCCCTCGCGCTGCCGGCCAGCGCCGTGATCACCCGGACATTGAGCCTGCCGCAGCCGGCGCATGACGAGGCGCTGGAAATGCTGGTCGAGGCTGACGCTGCCCAGTCCTTGCCCTTTCCGCGTGACGAGATCAGCCTCGACTTCGCTTCGCTGGGGCCATCGGCTGCCGCCGAGGGCATGATCGATGTGCTGCTGGTGGCGGCACGCAGCGAACGCATCGCCCAGCGCGTCGCATGGGCGGAAGAGGCTGGCTTGAAGGCGGCAGTCATCGGCGTGGAATCGCATGCCGTCGTGAACGCCGTCCACCAGCTGTGCGGCGATGACCGGTACGCGGAATCCCTCTTGCATTTTTCCGGCGACGGCGCGCACTGCCTGTTCGTGCGCGGTGAGCGCTTGCTGTTCGAGCGCGAGCTGGGCCAGCCTTTGCCTTTCAGTGACCGCATGAGCGAAGGCCCGTGGCTTGCCCCGCCGTCGGACTGGCTCGATGCCGCCTGCCGCGAGTGGCAGCGTCACAGTCAGCTGTTCGCCGCTGCCGCCGGCGATGTCGGTATCGATCGCCTGCACCTGGTTGGCGCCGGTGCATACGGACAGGCGCTGGCGGCCGGCATGCGCGAGCGGCTGGGCATCGATGTCGGCGTGCCCGACCCCTTCGCCTACTGGGCCAGCGCATCCGACCGCGCTGATGGCGATCGCGACGCCGCCTGTCTGCTGGCCTGTGGATTGGCGCTGAGCGGCTTGCCGGCATGATGGCGATCAATCTGTTGCCCTGGCGTGAGGCGCAGCGACGCGAGCGCCGCCGGCAATTCCATGCCTTGCTGTTGCTGGCCGCGCTGGCCGGCCTGGCGCTGGTGCTGCTGGCTAGTGCGCTCAACGCGCGCCGGCTGGCTATCCAGGAATCACGCAACCAATGGCTGCGCTCGGAAAACCTGAAGTTGGCCGCGCAGCTCGACGAGATTCGTCAGCTGGACCAGGCGTTGGCGCGGCTCGAAGCGCGACGTTCAGCCGTTGAAGCCCTGCAGCAGCAACGCGGCCAGGCGGTGCAATGGCTGTCTGCGCTGGCGGGCCGCGTGCCTGAAGGCATCGCGCTGCGTAGTGTGCGCCAGACTGAGCGCTTCACACTGGGCGGCTGGGCACAATCGAATGCCCGCGTCTCAGGCTTGCTGCGCCAGCTGGATGGCATGCCGGGCACGGCTGGCGTGCCCGAGCTGGTGGAGGTGAAGGCCGCCACGCTCGGGCAGGGACGCGAAGCCCGGCGGGTCTTCGAATTCGTGCTCACGCTGAAGCCGGCGCCGGCGCCGGCGCCGGGTGGCGGGCTGCCATGATGAGCGCCGGCATGCCAGCAGCGGATAGCGGCCCGAGCGAGGCTGGCCCGCAGGACAGCCAGGGGCGCAACCAATGGCACCACCGATGGCACCACCGATGGCGCCATCAATGGCGCTACCAATGGCGCGGCCTGCACGGCCGCCATCCGGCGCTGTGGCCGGTACTGCCGCGCGCCCTGTGCGCCTTGCTGTTGCTGGTGGCCGTGCTGCTGGCAGGCTGGCAGCTGCTGTGGCTGCCGCAATCGGAAGAGCTGGCCGCCGGCGAGCGGCAAGAGCAGCAATTGCGCGAAGAGTTCGAGCGCAATGCGGGCCGTGCGCGTGACCTGGATCGCTTGCGCCGCCGGCGTGCCGATGCACAGGCCCAGGTTGAGGCGCTCGAACGACAGCTGCCGGGCAAGGCGGAAATGGATGCGCTGCTGTCGGAGATTAACCTGGCCGGTGTCGCGCGCGGGCTGCAGTTCGAATGGTTCAAGCCCGGCAAAGAGCAGCTGTTCGATTTCTATGCCGAGCTGCCGATCGACATCAAGCTGTCGGGTCCTTTCCACGCACTGGCCGGTTTTGCCAGTGATGTTGCCAACCTGTCCCGCATCGTCACCCTCGACCGCATCGCCCTCGCGCCGGGGCGGGATGGCGCGCTCGCCTTCGACGGCATTGCCCGTACCTACCGTTATCTGGACCAGGAAGAACTGGCGGCGAGGGCAAGGGAAACCGGGCAGGCGCCGGAGGGCGCCGGCCGGCGCAAGCGCGAATGAGATGGCCTTGTCTGGCCTGGCTGCTGTGCGTGGGCGGCTGTACGCCCGAAGTCGGCGACGACTTGCGCGCCTGGGCAGCGGCCGTGCGTCGTGAAGCCCACGAGCCCGCGCGCGATGCGCCGGCGCCCGCCACGCCGGCCCGCTTTGCCTACGATCCGGCCGGCCGCCGTGATCCTTTCGATGTCTCGGGACTGTCGGTCGAGCTTGCCGAGGCCGACCGGGTGCTGCGCCCGGATGCCGGTCGCCCGCGCGAAGCGCTCGAAGCCTATCCACTGGAGAGCCTGCAAATGGTGGGCAGCCTGCGGCGTGACGGCAAGTCGGTCGCCCTGGTGCAGGCCGAGCAGCTGCTGCATCAGGTCCGGGTCGGCGACCATCTCGGGCAAGACGATGGCGAGGTGACGGCCATCAGCGAACAGGCCATCGCGATCGTCGAGCGCGTGCAGGATGGCAGCGGCCGCTGGCAGCGGCGCCAGGTGCAACTGGCGATACGCCCGGCGGGAGGCAAATGAGCCAGCCGCTTATCACGGAACGGGCCGCCTGGCGCAGCGGGTGGCGCCAGCGCTGCTGGCAGGCCAGTGCCGCGCGGCTCAGGCGGCTGGCGGCTCCGGTCACGGTCACGGTCATGCGCACGGTGATGCGCAAGGTCATGCACAAGACCGTGCTCACTGCGCTGCTCGCTGCGCTGCCGACAGGCTCGCCCGTACAGGCCGACACGCTCCCGTTGCCGGCGCTCGCCGCTGCGGGCGCCACGGAGGGCAATGCGATCGAGGCCGTCGACCTGCTGCGCGATGGCGGTCGCTACCTGCTGCGCCTGCGCCTCAGGCGCGCACTGGACGCAGCCCCCGCCAGCTTCGCCACGGGATCGCCGCCACGGGTGGTGCTGGATCTGCTCGATACCGTCAATGCCAGCGGATCAAATAGCCGACGGCTGGATGCCGGCGAGCTGCGCAGCGTGGACCTGGTGCAGGTGGCCGGTCGCACCCGCGTGGTGCTCAATCTTTCGCGCAGCCTGCCCTATGAGATCCGACGGCAAGGTCGCGAGCTGGTGCTGGCACTGGGCAATGACACTACCGGTGGCTCGACCTCCGGCACCTCGGCCGGCAGCGACGCCATGGCAGCGGACCGTATGGCCGAGATCGCCAGCGCACGCAACACGGTGCTGGACATCGATTTCCGGCGTGGCGATGAGCAGGCTGGGCGCGTGATCATCGACCTCGCGCAGGCGCAATCGGCCATCCATGTGCGTCGCCAGGGTCAAGTGCTTGTGGTTGACCTGATGAAGGCGGAACTGCCGGCCTCGCTGCGTCGTCTGCTGGATGTGCGCGACTTTGGCACCCCGGTGCAGGCGGTCAGCGCGACGGCCCAGGGCGACATGGTGCGCGTGACCATCACGCCGCAGGGCCCGTGGGAACACACGGCCTGGCAGACTGACCGGCGGCTGGTGGTCGAGGTGCGCCCGCTCAAGCCTGAACAGCGTGGCGCCGGGCGCAGCTTCCAGGGTGACCGGCTGTCGCTGAACTTCCAGAACATCGAGGTGCGCGCCTTGCTGCAGGTGATCGCTGATTTCACCGGGCTCAATGTCGTGGCCAGTGACAGCGTGGGCGGCAACCTGACGCTGAGGCTCAAGGACGTGCCCTGGGATCAGGCGCTCGACATCGTGATGCAGGCGCGCGGGCTGGACATGCGGCGCCATGGGAATGTGCTGTGGATCGCCCCGAAGGATGAACTGTTGACCAAGGAGAGACTGGAACTGGAGCAGCGCGCGCAGATCGCCGAGCTCGAGCCCCTGGTGACGGAAACTTTCCAGCTCAATTACCAGAAGGCCGACGCCTTCCAGAAAGTGTTTGGCCTCGATGGCGCGGCCAACCGGGGCAGCATCCTCTCGCGCCGCGGCAGCGCATCGGCCGAGCCGCGCACCAACAAGCTGTTCATTACCGATACGCCGTCCCGGCTGGACGAAGTCAGGCGACTGGTGCAGCTGACCGATGTGCCGACGCGCCAGGTGATGATCGAGGCGCGCATCGTCGAGGCCGACGACAAGTTCAGCAAAAGTCTGGGGGTGAAGCTGGGCTTCCTCGACCTGAACGCGGCACGCGGCGGCGGCAGCGCCGGCGTCAGGCTGGCAGGGGGCACGCGGCTGGCCGTCAGCGGCGGCTACCAGGGGGTCGGCGAGCAGACACTGCAGGCCGTGCCGACGCCGGGCAGCTATGCGCCAAACACGCAAATGGTGAACCTGCCGGCGGCCTCGATCAACAGCGCGGCGCCGGGCAGCCTGGGCATCAGCCTGTTTTCGCCGGGCGCGAACCGCTACCTGAACCTTGAGCTGTCGGCGCTGGAAGCCGATGGCAATGGCAAGATCCTGTCCAGCCCGCGCGTGGTGACGGCCGACCAGCAGCCTGCCGTGATCGAGCAGGGCGAGGAAATACCCTACCAGCAGGCGACCAGCAGCGGCGCCACGTCGATCACCTTCAAGAAAGCGAACCTGAAGCTGGAGGTCACGCCGCAGATCACGCCGGACGGGAATGTGATCCTGACTGTCGATGTGGCCAAAGATTCGCGCGGCACCGCAGTCGGTACCAGCTTTGCGATCAATACCAAGCATGTGAAGACCCAGGTCCAAGTCGAGAACGGCGGCACCGTGGTCCTGGGCGGCATTTTCACGCAAGAGAAACGCAAGGATGAGCTGAAGGTGCCGTGGTTGGGCGACATCCCGCTGCTGGGTCGGCTGTTCCGCAATAGCAGCCAGCTGGATAATCGCACCGAGCTGCTGATCTTCATCACCCCCAGCATCGTGACCGAGCCGCCGGCCCTGCGCTGAGCCGCCGGCCCCGTACCCGAGGGGGCGGATGGGATAAACTGTCGCCTTTCCCGGGCAGAAAGCCCGCTGGCTGCAAGATGCTGACTCCGACCACCAATATTTTCCTCGTCGGCCTGATGGGCTCCGGCAAGACCACGATAGGGCGCGCACTGGCCAAGAAGCTCAACCTGCGCTTTGTCGATGCCGACCATGAGATCGAGGCCCGCACCGGTGCCACGATCCCCCTGATCTTCGAGATCGAGGGCGAGGCCAGCTTCCGCCAGCGCGAAGCCGACGTGATCCGCGACCTGACCGCGCAGCAGGGCATCGTGCTGGCCACCGGTGGCGGCGCAGTGCTCAATGAGCAAAGCCGCCAGTACTTGCATGAGCGCGGCACCGTGGTCTACCTGCGCGCGTCGGTCAACAGCATCTTGCAACGCACCGGCCACGATCGCAATCGCCCCTTGCTGCAGACGGCCGACCCGCGCGCACGGATCGAGGAACTGTCCAGGCAGCGCACCCCGCTGTACCAGGAAGTGGCGCACATCACCATCGAGACCGGCCGCCCGAACGTGCAGTCGGTCGTGCAAAACATCCTCGCGCAGCTCGAACGCGCGGGCCAACAACCTTCCACTTCGGTTTCGCCGACGCCGCAGCATTCATGACTTCTCCCGCCAACGTCTTTGCCCAGCTGACCGTCGATCTCGGCGAACGCAGTTATCCGATCGTGATCGGCAGCCACTTGCTGGAGAACACGGATTTCGCGCGCCACGTCCCGGGCAAGCGCATCGCGATTGTCACCAACACGACTGTTGCGCCGCTATACCTGGAGCGCCTGTCGGCCATGCTGCAGGCGGCCGGCAAGCAGGTGTTCGCCGTCATCCTGCCGGATGGCGAAGAAGAAAAAAATGCCGACAACCTGATGCGCATCTTCACCGCGCTGCTCGAGCACAAATGTGACCGCAAGACCACGCTGGTGGCGCTGGGCGGTGGCGTCATTGGCGACATGACCGGTTTTGCCGCGGCCACCTACATGCGGGGCGTGCCTTTCGTGCAAGTGCCGACGACGCTGCTGGCCCAGGTCGATTCCTCGGTCGGCGGCAAGACAGCGATCAACCATCCGCTCGGCAAGAACATGATCGGCGCGTTCTACCAGCCGCAATCGGTGCTGGCCGACACCGCCACGCTGTCGACCTTGCCTGATCGCGAGCTGTCGGCCGGCCTGGCCGAAGTGATCAAGCATGGCGCCATCATCGACGCCGAATTTTTCCGCTGGCAGGAAGCCCATATGGCCGCCTTGTTGGCGCGCGAGGACGCCGCGCTTGCGCATGCGATCCGGCGCTCCTGCGAAATCAAGGCCGATGTCGTGCGCCAGGACGAACGCGAAGGCGGGCTGCGGGCCATCCTCAATTTCGGCCATACCTTCGGCCACGCGATCGAGGCCGGCCTCGGCTATGGCCAATGGCTGCATGGCGAGGCCGTCGGTTGCGGCATGGTGATGGCAGCCGACCTGTCGGTGCGCCTTGGCTATCTTGCGCCGGAGGACAAGGCGCGCATCGTGGCGCTGGTGCAGGCGGCCGGCTTGCCGACCGTCGCACCTGACCTCGGCGAAGAGCGCTGGCTGGAGCTGATGGAAGTGGACAAGAAGAACGAGGACGGCCAGATCAAGTTCATCCTGTTGAAGCCGCTCGGCCAGGCGGTGATCACGGGCGCGCCGAACGCAGCCCTGCGCGCCACGCTCTCAGCTTGCATCAAGGCCTGAGCGGCGCGCTGGCCACCGGCCGGCCCTGTGCCGGCCGGCCGCACGAGACTAGCAGCCGATCGCCCATCTGATCGTCTGTCCGACCGACCACCTGATCGACCAGCCGGGGATGTGCAGCACCATGAGCGACAACTACGAAGACCACCTGGCGCCCTATGCGGCGCGCTCCGCCGCAGCGCGTGGGCGTGCCATTCCGGAGGCCTTGCCGGAGACGCGCAGCGAATTCCAGCGTGACCGTGACCGCATCATCCATTCGACCGCGTTTCGCCGGCTTGAGTACAAGACCCAGGTCTTCGTCAATCATGAGGGCGACCTGTTCCGCACCCGCCTGACGCACAGCATCGAGGTGGCGCAGATTGCGCGCTCGCTGGCGCGCAATCTGCGGCTCAATGAAGACCTGGTCGAGGCCATTTCGCTTGCGCACGACCTCGGGCATACACCGTTCGGCCATGCCGGGCAAGATGCGCTGAATGCCTGCATGAAGGATTACGGCGGCTTCGAGCACAACCTGCAGAGCCTGCGCGTGGTCGATACGCTGGAACAGCGCTATGGCGCCTTCGACGGCCTGAACCTGACCTTCGAGACGCGCGAGGGCATCCTCAAGCATTGCTCGCTGCCGAATGCCCAGCAGCTGGGCGACGTCGGCCGCCGCTTCATCGACAAGCAGCAGCCGGGGCTGGAGGCGCAGCTGACCAACCTCGCCGACGAGATTGCCTACAACAATCATGACATTGACGATGGCCTGCGCTCCGGCCTGCTGACGGTCGAGCAGTTGGGCGAGGTGGGCTTGTACGCACGCCATCATGCAGAAGTGGCACAGCAGTTCCCGGGCATTTCAGGGCGCCGCGCCATCAATGAAACGGTGCGCCGCATGATCAATGCGCTGGTGGTTGACCTGATCCGGACCTCGCGCGCCAATATCGAGCAGGCCGGCGTGCAGTCGATTGATGAGGTGCGCCAGGCGCCGCCACTGATTGCCTTCTCGGACGGCATGAAGCAAGAGGCGCAGGCGCTGAAGCGTTTCCTGCGCAAGAATCTGTACCAGCACTACCAGGTCAACCGGATGACCAGCAAGGCGCGCCGCATCATCACCGACCTGTTCGGTATTTTCCTCAGCGGCCCGCAGCTGCTGCCGCCGGATTATCAGATCGACGGTGACGACAAGTTCGAGCAGGCGCGCAAGGTTGCCGACTATATTGCCGGCATGACCGACCGCTATGCGATGCGCGAGTACCGGCGCCTGTTCGCTGTCGACGAGATCTGATCCGCAGCGCCCGGTGCCCGACGCCCGCCAGCCTAGGCCAGGTCGCGCAGCGGGTGGGCGTAGTCCGGCCACGCGCTGTCGAAGAAATGCTCGACCATTTCGCGGGTGACGCCGGCCAGTGTCGGCGGACTCCAGCGCGGCGCGTGGTCCTTGTCGATCGCCAGTGCGCGCACTCCCTCCAGCACTTCCCCATGCTCGAAGCAGCGTCGGACCAGCGTGCGCTCCATCCGCAGGCAGTCGGCCAGGCCCAGCTGCCTGCCGCGCCGCAGCTGCTCCAGGGTCACGCTCATCATCAGCGGCGAGCGCTTGTGCAGAGTGGCCAGGGTCTTTGCGGCAAACTCGCTGCCGTCGCCGGCCAGTGACGCCATGATGGCCTGCACCGAGTCGTGCCTGAAGTGGCGATCGATGGCGTCGCGCGACTGCGCCAGCCGGCTGGCCGCCGGGTCGGCTTGTCCGGCAAAGGGGCCGGCGAAGTCGCGTGCGACGCCTGCCGCCTGATCGGCAGCCACGATCGCCGTCACCGCTGCCGCCAGCTCCGCGCCCGGCACGAACAGATCGGCCAGGTCCGCGTAGATCGCATCGGCCGCGCCGATCATCTCGCCGGTCACGCCGAGGTAAGTGCCGATCTCGCCCGGCGCACGTGACAGGAACCAGCTGCCGCCGACATCCGGGAACAGGCCGATGCCGGTCTCGGGCATGGCCATCTTCGTGCGCTCGGTCACGATCCGCAGCCGCGCTTGCGGGCCGGCCTGCGCGATCCCCATGCCGCCGCCCATCACCACGCCGTCCAGCAGCGCGATGTAAGGCTTCGGATAGTGGTGCACCAGGTGATTCAGCGCATATTCTTCATTGAAAAAATCCTCGACCAGTGCCGCGCCTTCCGGATGGCTGGCCAGCCCCTTCTGATGGAAGAAGCGAATGTCGCCGCCGGCGCAGTAGGCGCGTTCGCTGCTGCCTTTCACCAGTACGGCGCGGATGGCCGGATTCTCGCGCCAGTCGATCAGGGCGCGGGTCATGGCGCGCACCATGTCCAGCGACAGGGAATTGAGGGCGGAAGGGCGGTTCAGCGTGATGATGCCGGTGTGGCCGTCGACGGCGGTCAGGACATGCTCGGTCATAGGGTCAATGCGTGAAATTGGGAAAGATCGGCTAGTGTAGCGGCCCCGGCGGGCGCGGCCTTCGTGACTGGAAAAGCGGGCAAAAGGCGGGCAAAAGGCGGGCAACAAAAAAGGGCGCTGCCGCGCCCTCGGGGGTAAGCCTTAAGGCTCAGGCCGCTTCGGCGGTCGGGCCTTCGTAACGGCGTATCCCTTCATGCTGATGATCCTGGATCTTGTCCTTGTGGCGTAGCACCTGGCGATCGAGCTTATCCATCAGCAGGTCGATGGCCGCATACATATCCTGGGCCTCGCTTTCGACATGCAGGTCCTTGCCGCGCATGTGCAGGTTGATCTCGGCTCGCTGTCGCTTCTCTTTTTCGGTATTGGCATCGACGGCGAGGGTGACGGTAATGTCGATCACGTTGTCGAAATGGCGCGTGATGCGCTCCAGCTTGTTCTGTACATACTCCCTGAGGGCGGGAGTCAGTTCCACATGGTGACCGCTGATCTTGAGATTCATACACAGCACTCCTTGGCAAAGCGTTGCTGGAGGATCCGTCAGGTACCGCCGGCAGGCAGGCCGGGCAGAACGCAGCAACGGTGAAAAATCGCGTGAATCGAAAAGCTGGAAATGGCTGACCGTATCTGAAACTATCTGACTTAAAGGGACTTGCGCAGGTTGACCGGCGGAATCTTCAGGGCCTCGCGATACTTGGCGACGGTGCGCCTCGCAACGACCATTCCCTGTTCAGCCAGCATGTCCGTGATATTGCTGTCGGAAAATGGGTTCTTGGTGTCCTCGGCTCCTATCAGTTGTTTGATCAACGCTCGGATTGCAGTAGAGGAGGCTTCGCCACCGGCTTCCGTGGCCACATGGCTGCCAAAGAAATATTTCAACTCGAACATCCCATGCGGGGTCAGCATGTATTTCTGAGTCGTGACACGGGAAATGGTGCTCTCGTGCAGGCCCAGTGTATCAGCAATTTCACGCAGAACAAGGGGGCGCATCGCCACTTCGCCATGCGAGAAGAAATTGCGCTGCCGCTCGACGATGGCCTGGGCCACCCGCAGGATGGTGTCGAAGCGCTGGCGCATGTTCTTGATCAGCCATTTGGCCTCCTGCAGCTGGGACGAGAGCGAGCCCTCGCCTTTGTTTTGCTTCAGGATATTGGCGTACATCGCATTGACCCGCAGCTTGGGCATCACGTCCCGGTTCAGGGTCACTTGCCAGCCATTTTTTGACCGTTTGACAATAACGTCCGGCACCACATAGTCAGAGGCATCGCCGGCATACGGCGCGCCCGGATGGGGATTGCAGCGCTTGATGATGACTTGCGCTTCGCGCAGGTCTTCGTCATCACAATCGAGCGCCTTTTTCAGCTTGTTGAACTCGCGCTGTGCAAATAGTTCAAGGTAATTTTCCACCAGCAGCAATGCCATCCGGCGCGTCACGAACGGCACCTTTTCCATGCGGCGGATCTGGATCGCCAGGCATTCGGAGGCATTGCGCGCGCCGACCCCGGCCGGCTCGAAGCTTTGCAGCAGCTTCAGCGCAACAGCCAGTTCGTCGAGATCGATCTCCAGTTCGTCGGGCAGGCGCGCAAGGATCTCGTCCAGCGACTCTTCCAGATAGCCATTGTCGTCCAGCGCATCGATCAGCAACTCGACCAGCGCGCGGTCGCGGCGATTGTCTACGGTCACTGACAATTGCTCGATCAGGTGTTCGCGCAGCGTCGTATGGTGCGCTTCCAGTTGCGGCCGCGCATTGTCATCTTCCGGTGCCTTCGATGAACGGGCCACATCATCGAAGCTCCATTCGGCGTCGCTGCCAGCGGCTTCCTGGCCGCCTTCGCCGGCCTCGCCGGTCGGACCGTCGAAGGGCGCATCCGCGCCGGCTTCGCCACTGCCCTCGCCGGACTCGCTGGCAGAGGGCGTGGTCGGCGCCTGGCTGATGGCGCCGTCGCCGAGCAGGCGTATCGAATGATCCAAGGGATCGTCGAGGCGTTCCAGCAGCGGATTGTCGCCCAGCATCTGCTCCAGCTCCTGGTGCAGTTCCAGCGTCGACAACTGCAGCAGGCGTATCGATTGCTGCAGCTGCGGCGTCAGCGCAAGGTGCTGTGAAACTCTGAGCTGTAGGGTTTGCTTCATGGGCGTTCGTTTATCCGCACTTACATCCGGAAATGTTCGCCGAGGTAGACCCGGCGCACCGATTCATTGCCAATGATCTCGTCCGGGCTGCCCGAGGCCAACACCGAACCCTGGTTGATGATGTAGGCGCGGTCGCAGATACCCAGCGTCTCGCGCACATTGTGGTCTGTAATCAGGACGCCGATGCCGCGCTCTTTCAGGAAGCGCACGATGCGCTGGATCTCGATGACGGCAATCGGGTCGACGCCGGCGAAAGGTTCGTCCAGCAGGATGAAGCGCGGGCTGGTCGCCAGCGCGCGGGCGATTTCGACACGGCGGCGCTCGCCGCCCGACAGCGACAGCGCCGGGTTGTCGCGCAGCTTGTCGATCTGCAGCTCGGCCAGCAGGGTGTCGAGGCGTTGCTCGATGTCGGCGCGCGCCAGCGGCTTGCCATTGAACTTCTGCAGTTCCAGCACGGCGCGGATATTGTCCTCGACCGACAGCTTGCGAAATACCGAGGCCTCCTGCGGCAGGTAAGACAGGCCCCGCTCGGCGCGCTGGTGAATCGGCAGCCCGGAGATATTGTCGCCGTCGAGCACGATGTCGCCGGCCTCGGACGGCACCAGGCCCACGATCATGTAGAACGAGGTCGTCTTGCCGGCGCCGTTGGGGCCGAGCAGGCCGATCACTTCGCCGCTGCTGACATCAAGCGACACATCGCGCACCACCTGGCGCGCGCCATAGCTTTTCTGCAGGCTGCGCACGCGCAGCTGGCTGGCACGCATGCCGGTCGGGCTTGCCATCGTTCCCATCGTCGGGCTCGTGCTGGAACGGGTCGCGGGATTACTTGTCATCCCCGCCTTTCGTGCGTGGCTGGATCACGGCCTTCACCCGGCCGCCGCCGGGCTTGCTGTCCCCTGTCGCGGTGTTGTTCACCGTATAGAACTCGGCGCGGCTGTCGTACTGGATGAACTCGCCCTCGACCTCATCGGTGGTGCGGCCGGTGTCGAGCATCTTGACCTTCGCTGCCTTGAACAGCTTGGCGATCTCGGTCTTGGTGTCGTACTCGATGCGGTCAGCGGCATAGCCTTCGATCCACAGGTCCTTGCCGCCGTCGCGTTTCTGGCGGAACTTGGTGATCCCGCCCGGCGCCGCAAACATGGTGGCGAACTGGTTGCCGGCCGAGTCCTGGCGCACGATCAGCTTCTCGGCATGCATGACCAGGGTGCCGCGCGTCAGCACCACGTTGCCGATGAAGGTATTGATCAGTTTGGCCTCGTCGTAAAACATCTGGTTCGCCTCGACATTGGTCGGCTTGTCGCGGTCGGCCTTCTCGGCCAGCGCAGGGCCGGACAGGGCGGAGAGGCCGGCGATGGCCGCGCCGGCGAAAGCGATCGCCAGTGCACGGCGTCTCAGGGTGGGGCGGACAGTCTTGTTCATGGTCTGCGCTCAGGGATTTTTCGGTTGCACATAGGTGCCGTTCACGCGCGACAGCAGGCTGACCTGCTGCTGGCGGTTGTCGGCGATCATGCCAACGCCATCCAGCGTCGACAGGCCCAGCTTGATGTGGACCGGCTTGTCGGTCTTCACTTGATCCTTGTTGGTCAGCACCAGCATGTAGTCGGAATCCACGGTCATTGTCTCGTTGCCGCGCGCTTGCGGACGGTCGAGGTGCACCTTGCCATGCAGATGGACTTCGCTGTGGTCGCCATTGATGCGCGCAGTGTCCGAGCGCAAGGTCATCGGCGGGCGCTCCTTCGAATAGCTGTAAACGACGGGCTGGTCGACATGGCTGATGTCGTCAGCCGGCGTATGCACCAGCTTTTTGCCTTCGATCACGTATTCGGCGCGTCCGTTGGCGGCGACCTTGGTGTATCGGAAATTTTCGGCAATATAGTCCGGCTCCGTGCGCTGGGTCTGCGGGCCATTGCCCTGGTCGGCCCGGCGCGTGATTTCGAGCAGCCAGAAGCTGCCGGCGGCCAGCAGTGTGCCGGCGGCCAGCAACAGCAGCGCGGGCAGGCGGCGCCGAATTTCGCTGCTGCTCTCGCTCACGCCAGATACGGCGCCAGCGCCGCCTCGTAGTTGCCTTGTGCGCGCAGCAGGAAATCGCAGACTTCGCGCACCGCGCCGTGGCCGCCGCCGGCTTCGGCGATATAGTGGGCGCGGGCGCGCACCTCCGGATGGCCGTTCGGCACGCTGGCCGCAAAGGCCACGCGCGTCATCACCGGCAGGTCGATCACATCGTCGCCCATGAAGCCGCAATCCTCGGCTGCCAGCCCGGTTTGCGACAGCAGCCGGGTGAAACCTTCGCGCTTGTCGTGCACGCCCTGCATCAGATGCGCAATGCCGAGATCAGCGGCCCGGCGCGCGACGATGGCCGAAGAGCGTGCGCTGATAATTGCTGCCTGCACACCGGATTGCTGCAGCAACTTGATGCCATGTCCATCCAGCACATTGAAGTGCTTGATCAGCTCGCCGTCGGCGCCATAGCGCAGGCCACCGTCGGTCAGCACGCCGTCGACATCGAAAATCATCAGCTTCACGCGCTGTGCACGCTGCAAGAGTTCGGCCGGCCCGGTGTGTTCCATCAGATCACCTTCGCGCGAGTCAGGTCGTGGATGTGCAGCGCGCCGGCCAGGGTGCCATCGGCCTCGGTCACCAGCACCTGATTGATCCGGAACTGTTCCATCAGCTCGACGGCCTCGACCGCCAGCTGGTCGGGGCCGACCACGCGCGGGTTGGCGTGCATCACGTCCCGGACCGGGGTCTTGGAATAATCCAGCCCGCGCTCGATCAGGCGGCGCAGGTCGCCGTCGGTAAAGATGCCGATCACCCGGTTGGCCTCATCGACGATGGCGGTCATCGCCATGCCCTTGCGGGTGACTTCCAGTAACGCGGCCGGCAGCAGCAAGTCGGCGGTCACCGACGGTACATCAGTGCCGGTGCGCATCACATCGCGCACATGGGTCAGCAAGCGGCGGCCGAGCGAGCCGCCCGGATGCGAGCGGGCAAAATCTTCTTCGCGGAAACCGCGCGCATCCAGCAGCGCCACGGCCAGCGCATCGCCCAGTGCCAGCGTTGCCGTCGTGCTGGCGGTGGGCGCCAGGTTCAGCGGGCAAGCTTCGCGTTCGACCGCCACATCCAGATGGACGTCGGCCAGCCGGGCCAGCGAGGAGTCGGGGCGGCCGGTCATCGAAATCAATTTGGCGCCAAGTCGTTTGATGACCGGCACAATGGCCAATAACTCTTCGGATTCACCAGAATTCGAGATCGCAATCATCACATCAGCCTCGGTCACCATGCCGAGGTCGCCGTGCGCCGCTTCGGCCGGATGCACAAACATGGCCGGCGTGCCGGTGGAGGCGAGGGTGGCGGCGATCTTGCGCGCGATATGGCCGGATTTGCCCATGCCGGAGACGACGACCCGGCCGTGGCAGTTGAACAGCAGCGCGGCCGCGCGGGCAAACGGATGCTCGGGGGAAAGCGTCAGGCGGCGCAGCAGGCCTTCGATGGCCTCGGCTTCGATCTGGAGTGTTTGTTGCGCAAGTTGCAACGCCCGCACTGCCGCTGCGTTATCAAAATGCTGCGAGGAATTTTTCTCATGCGTTACACTCATGCGAAGAGTATAGCCCAATACGCAAAGCAAAAAACCTGCCAGACGCAATAATTCATGGGGTTCACCCGGTGAGCGACGTTTGGCAGGGGCTTGCACCACCGGAACCCGCATCGTGTATTCCGCCCTAGAGATTACGCTGATTCTGCTTGTCGCCGCCGTGCTGGGCGTGGTCTTGTTTCGCCTGATGCATTTGCCGCCGATGCTGGGCTACCTTGCGGTCGGCATCCTGATCGGCCCGCATGCGATGGGACTGGCCACCAACTCGGTCGCCACGCACACCCTGGCCGAGTTCGGCGTCGTCTTCCTGATGTTTTCGATCGGGCTCGAATTCTCGCTGCCCAAGCTCAAGTCCATGCGGCGCAATGTCTTCGGGCTGGGGCTGGCGCAGGTGGTCTTGACGATCCTGGCGACGATGGGCGGTGTCGCCCTGCTGGGCCACCTGCTGCCGAAATACGTGAATATCAGCTGGAGCGCGGCCTTTGCGCTCGGCGGCGCCGTGGCCTTGTCATCGACTGCCATCGTGCTCAAGCTGCTGACCGAGAAGCTCGAGCTCGAGAGCGAGCATGGCCGTCGCATCACCGCCATCCTGTTGTTCCAGGACCTGGCCGTGGCGCAGTTGCTGATCCTGGTGCCGGCGCTGGCCCACCCGGGCCCGGACTTGCTGGAAGACCTGGCCAAGGCCGGCCTGAAGGCCGCCTTCGTGCTGACCCTGCTGCTGACCTTCGGCCAGGTGCTGTTGCGCCGCTGGTTCCAGATCGTCGTCCAGCGCCGCTCGCACGAGCTTTTCATGCTGAACCTGTTGCTGGTGACGCTGGGCGCGGCCTGGATCACCGAGACTGCCGGCCTGTCGCTGGCGCTGGGTGCTTTCATCGCCGGCATGCTGATCTCGGAAACCGAATACCGCTTGCAAGTGGAAGAAGACATCAAGCCTTTCCGCGATGTCTTGCTGGGCTTGTTCTTTATCACCGTCGGCATGATGCTCGATGTGCGGCTGGTGCTGGATAACCTGCCGCTGGTGATTGCCTTGCTGCTGGTGCCGATGGCCATCAAGTTCGGCCTGATCGCTTTGCTGGCGCGCCTGTTCGGCGCCTCGGCCGGCACGGCAATCCGTACCGGCCTGAGCCTGGCGCAGGGCGGCGAATTCGGTTTCGTGTTGCTGAGCGAAGCCAGCGGCCAGGGCTTGCTCGAACCGGGGCTGGGCAACCTGATCCTGGCGGCGATGGTGCTGTCCATGCTGGCCACGCCTTTCCTGATCGCAAACGCCGAACGCATCGTGCTCAAGCTTTCGCGCAATGAATGGATGCAGCAATCGCTGGCGCTGACCCGTATTGCATCGCGCGCGATGGCCGAAGAAAAGCACGTGATCATCGCCGGCTTCGGCCGCACCGGCCAGAGCCTGGCGAAAATGCTGGATGCGGAAAATATCCCCTATCACGCGCTCGACCTTGATCCGGAGCGCGTGCATGAAGCGCAGGCGGCCGGCTCCCAGGTTTCCTATGGCGACACCAGCCGGCGTGAAAGCCTGATCGCGGCCGGCATCCACCGCGCCGCGGCCATCGTCATTACCTACGCCGATACGCAGGCTGCGCTCAAGACCCTGCACTTCGCCAATGAGCTGGCGCCAGCGCTGCCGGCCATCGTGCGCAGCGTCGATGAAGACGACCTCGACCTGCTGCGCGCCGGCGGTGCCGACGAGGTGGTGCCCGAGACTCTCGAGGCGAGCCTGATGCTGGCCTCACATGCCTTGCTGATCATGGGCGTGCCGCTGCGGCGCGTGGTGCATCGCGTGCAATCGGCGAGGAGCGAACGCTATGCGACGCTGCGCGGCTATTTCCACGGCCTCGACGATGCCGCCGACGATGACGTCCGGCTGCAGGTGCGCCTGCATTCGGTCCCCCTCAGCGACCGCTGTGCAGCAATCGGCAAGACCCTCGGCGCGCTGGCCCTGGCCGAACTGGGAGCGGAAGTGACGGCCGTCCGCCGCGGCAAGACCCGCCTGACCTATGCATCGGACCTGATGCTGGAGGCAGGTGACGTCGTCGTGCTGCGCGGCACGGCCGAGGCGCTGGAGCGCGCGGAGAAGCGCCTGCGCTGATCAACGAAAGTATTCATGGAAGTCGTCCACCGCATTGCGGGCATCATCCTGCCCGTGTTCATGATCATTGGCGCCGGTTACCTGTACACCCGCCTGCGCGGCGACCAGGTCAAGGCCGAAATGGGCCAGGTCAACCGCATCAGCAGCGAGCTGCTGTGCCCCTTGCTGCTGTTCTCGGCCCTGGCCTCGAAAGATTTCGATGCCGTCGCCAACCTGCCGCTGCTGCTGGCCGGCGTGCTGATCGCGCTGGGCTCCGGCCTGATCGCCTGGCCGATTGCGCGCTTGTTCGGTTTTGATTTGCGCACCTTCGTGCCGCCAATGATCTACAACAACTGCGGCAACATGGGCTTGCCGCTGGC
>JACCDY011303373.1_pt1 | contig 22016 bp, 30 predicted proteins | sample 7446391 | NCBI WGS metagenome assembly JACCDY01 (sample SAMN15323451, study PRJNA562643) | freshwater metagenome | isolation source: river surface water | place: USA:Blue River Watershed | collected 2017-08-18 | reverse complement strand
TAAAAAAATTATCAATTATTTGTAAAAAAGAAATTAGAAATGTTGATACATTTGCGAGATTTGGAGGGGAGGAATTTTTAGTAATACTGCCTGGTGTAAGTAATCGTCGTCTTAGAGAAATTGCTGACAGATTAAGAATTAAAATTGAAAAAACAAATTTCATATATTTTAAAAAATTAATTCATGTAAAAATCAGTGCTGGAACTTCCTTTTTTGACCCAACAAAAGATAAAACATCAAATACAAATTTTACTTTACGTAAATACATAAAAAGAGCTGATGATGCAATGTATCGAGCTAAGGATAAGGGTAGAAATAGAGTTATACAGTGGGTAACTAATATTTAAACCTATTATTTTTATTTAGCCATCTCCATACCTGACCTAGATATTGCCTAAATTCAAGGCTAAAACTCGGTAAAAGTCATCAAGTTTGCTATAATTCCGCTTCTTCACAGTTTTTTTTGTGAAGTTCCATATGGCCAGGTAGCTCAGTCGGTAGAGCAGCGGATTGAAAATCCGCGTGTCGGCAGTTCGATTCTGCCCCTGGCCACCATTCAGGATTTTAGTGCCACAAGCCTTCCAGAGTTTTCATCATTGTGCCTTGACCTTAAATTTACAATGCGTAAATTTGCACACTTTTTCAGAAAATGAAACACGATAGTCCAAACTCACAAGCATTTGAATCAGAGTCAGACCACATCTTACGCATCAGACAACAACTCAGTGAATTAAACCAAACGACTCCCAATATTCTCCATTTGCGTGATGGCGAAGTAGTTTTATATCGCAGACCCAGAAGTACCTTATGGCATTGTCGTTTTAAACTACAAGACAGAAAATGGGAAAGAAGATCCACGCAAAAAGCTAGCCTAGAAAATGCCATGATTCGCGCTTGCGAAATGTACGACGAAGCTCGATTTCGCCAGCGGCTAGGCTTAGCACACTCAAAACGAAATTTTGCAGATATAGCACACGCAACGCTGAATGATTTAAAAAAACAAATTGATAGCGGTGCGGGCAAAGTGGTGTATTTGACCTACATCACCTGTATTGAAAAATACTTTTTACCTTATTTCAAAGATATGGGATTTGAAGAGATCAACAACAAACATATTGCTGACTTTGAATTATGGCGTAATCGTCAAATGAAAAAAGTACCTAAAGCATCTACTTTAAAAAACTTCTCTAGTGCGTGGAGTAAGTTATTACAAACCGCAATTAGTCGAGGATGGTTAAGTCATACCGTTGCAGTTCCAAAACTTTCAACACTAGGTATGAAGAGCACACCGCGTCCTGCGTTTAATAAGAAAGAAATGGATCGTATGTTGGCATATATGGTTGAGTGGGAAACACAAGGACGCTTTAGTGTCGAGCATGAAATAAGGCCACTATTAAGAGACTATATTGAATTATTGCTTTATACAGGCATGCGGCACGGCACTGAGGCTTTAAATATCAAATGGAAAGATGTGCAATGGTACTCAGATGATGATAATCGTTATTTAAGGATATGGGTTAGTGGCAAAACGGGTGGCAGATGGTTAATCGCCAAACATAAAGCCGTTGAAGCACTAAAAAGATTACATCAAAGACAAAAAGCAGTATGTGATTTAGATTTTGAAGATTTATTAACTAGCAATAAATCAAATCTAATTTTTACAATCAGTGATGGTTATCAACCACGAAGGTTAGATGGCACATTTAAACGATTATTACGCGATATGAATATGTTGAAAGGTGAAGATGGGCAAAACCGGACTTTATATTCGCTCAGACATACTTACGCTACATTTGAACTACTAGAGGGCAATGTAGATATTCATACACTTTCAAAACAAATGGGAAATTCAGCAGCTATGATTGAAAAACATTACAGCAAATTAACTGCTACGCTGGCTGCAAAGAAGTTGGCATAAAATTATATAAAGTTACAATCCTGATAATGCCGCTACAACTGATGTATAGCCTAAAACGGAAGGCACAGCATCACCTATCCATTTTGTTAAATACCCAATTGGAGTTGGTCTATTAGCAATAGAAAAATCAAACCAATCAGGAAAACCTTGAATCCTTGCTGCTTCTCTTGGATTTAAGACTCTTCTTTGTGAAGGATGCACATATCTTCCTCTGCCAGGAGACGTAAAGCCAGTTGTAATTGTTGGTGAAGGTTTATCCCAACTTAATCTGCCATATACAGATGGATAACTGTGCCCATCTTTATGACAATCTGGCCGCACAATATTTGGTAAATTATACAAATCATTATCAAAAAGATAGTTAATTCTTTTCATATTTACATCTGTAGTGTTTGCTACCTTATCCATAAAATGATCTGATTGGATATTTTCAAGATCTAAAATTATATCCTTAAGAGTAAGGCTTGGTTTTTGAAGAATTTTTGCGGTATCAATTAGATCTAAATGAGGCTTTTTAGTAGCAATTAGAAAATGACGTTTTCTTGATTGTCCGCCACCTAATTCAGCTGCATTAATTACGTCATGTGAAATAAAGTATCCTGATTTTTTTAAAATTGTTATAGCACTCTGAACAACTTCACTCTTATCTTCAAGAACTCTTGCAACATTTTCAATTACAATTAACTTTGCATTAAGTGCAATTGCTATTGCTGTTGTTGAGAGATATAGATGATTTCTTGGGTCATCTTGCCTTGTATGATTATTTAAACTGGAGTGACCTTGACATGGCGGTCCTGCGACTAACAGATCAACTTTGTTAACAAACGGAATCAAATCATTATTTATGATAACGGGCGGATATGCGAGCTCTGCATCTGCAGCACGATTATAAATATGAAAATCTACTAATGATGCTACATTGGAATTTGAAGATTTAAATGGATGAAAATTTTGGCTATAAACATTTAGTGCATCGTTATCTGAATCAGAACAGAATAACGTTCGTGGTTTTAATCCTGCTGCTATAGCCGCCTCATAAGCCCCTAAACTTAATCCTCCGGCGCTACAAAATAGATCAACAATATTTAAATGGTTTGTTGAATGAGGAGATTGTCTTTCTGACTTTAGGAAAAACTGCCACCACAATTTACCCAAATTTGTTTGATCCAGAACTTTAGATGAACTCGACTTTAGATCAATAAAAGTTTTTGATGTATTTTCACTAATAGAGAGACTTCTGGTTAATAATTCACCATCTAAACTAAAGCTTTCCTTAATCATTTAATACTAGATTGTTTTACTAATTTGTCAGCTTCAGTAGTAATGATATTTTTTATTTGACTATAATCCATGCATTCAAAAAAAATATTTGCGCCGAGTCTTTGTATTGCTTTTCCTAAGAATCTATATAAAGCTTGGGATTTACCATCAATTTCAATTTTCTTGCTTGACCTTTCAACATCAGAATCAAAACAGAAAGTTAAGAAGGCTTTTGAGACATTTGAAACATTTGCAAATTTTCTTCTTACTATAAATGACATAAAAATATCATAGCCTTCTTTTTTCGATAAAAAATAAGGGTCACTTAGTGTTTCATCTTTTGCTACATCAGCTCTGACCCACATACGATATAAAAAATTTTCTGAGGTAGCACCAATACCAAAATTTTTAACATTGAATTTTGCTAGTGTTCCATCTTTCTTTTTTGTTAACGGGTGTCTCCATATAGTGAGATCATAAAAATGTCTGATGGTTAGCCATCTCCAAAAAGATGGGTCGCTAAATGCCTGTTGATCAAATAAAAGAGCTTTGTGAACTAGTTCAGTTGCTTTTGCCTCAAACTTTTCACCAGAGAGTTGATTTTTTAATTCATCTAATTGAGAAGCTAAATCTTTGATACTTTCCTCAGGATATGGTTTTCCAGACCCAGAAGACGAAATAAGTTCATCTATATTTAATGCTTCTATAGAGTCATCTTCGGCAGAATTAAGTTTGTTGCTTACGTATATCTCAGCATTTGTAGCTGTCATAATTGGGTATTGCACTTAGTCTCTCCCTAATAATGATTTTGACAATCCGGTATAGCTTTGAAGCATTGCTCTCAATTTTGGAGCACCAGGCTCTTTTGCCCACTTAATAATAATATTTCTATCTATACCTGTTTTCTTAGATGCTCGATCAGCTGTTGTATACAATATCCCGTCTTCAAGCAATTCTTCTCCTTCACTTAAATCAGAGAAACCTGCTGAAAGAATAGTAGCAATTAAATCGTACCCAATAATATCACTGAGCGAGTTTCCTAAATTTTTTCCTTCGGTTTTAGCTAAAACATTATTTACGGACTTAGATAGATAAATCTTAATTATTTCAGCAACCTCTTCTATTGGTTGATTTAAATCATCACCCAAAATTTTAATAAAATATGAAGTATCAGGTGGCAATCCTAATTCTTTAAATTTTTGAGGATCTGCAACTTCAAAAACAAACCTCGGACGATCTGACTCTTGAGTTATAGGAATTTCTTTTTTTGCCAACCAATGTCCTGGCAAGTAAGGCTGACCTATTGTTAGCTCTCTATTTTTTTCTAAAACAAGTGCTATTGTAATTTTTGTTTTGGTAGTCCAAGAGTATTTAAAAATTTCAGACTTTTCAATTGTTAATACGCAATCATTATTTTCATCAAATTCCAAATCATTTATATTTTTTGAAAATAACGCACCTCTTTTTTTTAACATTGCATCATCAATGAATATGTTTAAGCTTAGCAAGCCAGGATCAATTGAAAGCTCTTCTTCAAGAGAAGATTGATCTAACTTAATTTTAAACTCAAGATTTATCTGATCCAGTTGTAGTTGATCTACGTTTATTGACGGCTCAAGTTTAAAAGATTCAAAGTCATTTAATCTAAACTCAATATTATCAAGCAAGTCTTCAGAATATTTAAATGGTCTAACTGATCTTGTGAATTTTCTAAACCATGATTTTTTTATTTCAAGTTTTTCGGAAGCATTTTCTATTTTTTCAGTATTCATTACTTCCTCTCCACAATTATCGATAAGTTTGTTGTCCAATTAGGATCATAGAGCTCCGATTGCACTGCGACTTTAACTTTCTTATCTTTTTCAAGTGTCATTTTTATTTTTGTAGGGCTTTCACTTACTATTTCAAAGTCATTATTTTCAATATTAACTTCTATTGGGATGAATACATCATCTATTCCTTCATCTAATTCAGGCTTACAGGAAATTTCAATCATTATTTCAGCTAAACTTTCTTCTGCTTTATCACTCAATGTAATTGCAAAGCTAGCATGAGAGCGTATTTTTGAATCAACTACTTCAAAAGTCTCTTGTAAATGAGTAATTGAAATAGGATCTACTTCTCTAGGATCTGCCCCACCTTTTGATTTTGATTGTGGCCTAAAAAAATCACCTAGAATTTTTTCTAGTCTTTTTGGTCGGAGTTCATCTTGTTTATTTTCTGAAGTTAGTTCGTTGATAAACTCTCTTAGGTTTCTTTTGATATTATTGAGGATGTATTTCACTAACTCTCTTGATGTGCCTGTCTCTACACCTTCCTTGTAATCAACTTTTTTTAGTTCTTCTGAATTTGGATCCCATCGTATATGAGATGGTGGCTCTGAGTTCTTTAGTACTTTTTCAGTATAACTATTATCGCTTGCCACAAATACTCCTACGGCTAATTCATCTTTGTTAGCTGGCAAATATGTTATTACCATTCTCTTTTGTCTAATTAGTGCAACAGAACCTAGTCTTTCTAAAATTTCTAAATCTTCTATAATTTCATCAGTTACAACTTTGCAAGCCATACTTCCAGTTTCATTTTCTTTGAATTTTTTCATCTTAATCAATTTGGTATTTTTATCATTGATTACTGGAGCAATATTTTGAGTTAATTCGAAACAGTCGATAAATGGCTTTAAATCATTTCTAGTTCTTGGTTTTGGTGGGTCAAGTCTTTCATTATCTGCATAAAGTTCAATGTCAAGATTGTTTTCTATTAGTCGAGGCCACCACCAATCCTCAATAGATTCTCGAAGCGTATCAATGCTTGTGATTTGTGAATCTACTATTAGTAATGATGTTCCAGTTTTCTTTGAGTCTCTTTTTTGGAATCCTAAGGAAATTGCAAATTGTTCTGCCTCATCATTTGTGAGAGGATGAACTATAGATGGATTTGTATCGTCTTGGTTACCTAACCAGCATCTTCCTGGATAATCCTTACCCTCAAATTCATGGTTTTCAAAATATCCACATCCCATCAATCTTGAGTGAACCCCGTCATCTATTCTCTCTGGATCAAACTCACTATAGGCAAATATAGTATATATATTGCTATTTCCAGCATATGCAGCTTTTCCAAAACCGTAGGATCCTCCTGATCCAGAATTTTCTCTGGCTTTAGATCTATTTCCGTGAGACAAGAGTAGCTTATGAAAGTGAGATTCTTGAGAGTGCGGATTTCCATAAATGCCATGCGTTCCAAAATCTTCTATATAAAGCAAATGTAAAGGCTTTTCTAACTCCTCAAAATTATCAATTGCATTATTTGGTTGTAATCCCAAAGAGTTTCTTCTTTTTTTTATGTCTGAATAAAAAAATCTATTTGCTAAAAAATCCTGTTTTTCTTTTCCTTTTAACGTAACTAAACGAAACACTACTTTAATTTTTTCGTTATCCGATGGATTGATTGGTGCATCACAGCTATTTTGGATTGCCTCTCGCGCTAAAATTTCAGAATGAGTTAGACCTTGATTTAGAAGAGTGCTTCTTATAGCCTCACCGTTAAGATCGCCCATTCCACTTGCTTCTTGAAATATCCAATTTTTCATTGCGCTTCCAAATTAAAGTTTAAATTTATCTTTTTTATCACTTGAGAATTTTAACCTAAGTGTTTTAATTTCTGATTCTAATACCGAACAAATCTTTGAAGCTTCTTCCGGTTCAAATACATAGTTGTTTCTGTTAGCCAAATTTCCAATTAATCGTATCTCATTAATTGCTCGATTAACTCTCTTTTCAGCTAGCTCTTTAAACTTCTCATGCTTTAGTTTGTTATTCCTGCTCATTGTTTTGCCAAAAGTTTAGAGGATAAAAAAAAGAATTATCTTACATTTTGCATATTTTTGCAATATATGTATTATATTGTATACTACATTTCGTATATATATGATAAAGATAAGCATAATACAGTATTTGTTGTTAGTAGATCATTGGAAGCTATTTCTATATATGCTTCCAATTGCTTCGCTTAGCTGCCTACTTAAAGTATCGGTGCTTTTTAAACATAGCATTAATAAAAACTATTCCAAGAATCGAAAGTTATTACACGCTTTAAATATTATTTTTGCTTTTGCTTTATTAATAGGTGCCTGCAAATATTTTAGTTCTAGTGAACTTCCTAACAAAGAAAGATTGTTCAAAGAGCGCAAAACTCATTACAAAAATATTGATTCGAATTATTTGTTTTAAATTCAAAATTATTTTTTTGTTTCAATAAACCAATTTCAAAGTGGCAACAAATCAAATTTAGATGGAAAAATCGCAATGATGGAAAATCGTAAAGAATTTGCAGCTAGATTTGCTGAGGTTTTGAATGCTCATCTTGTTAAAAAATATAACAAAGTGCCATCAGGGTATTTTTTTGCTAATCAATTCAATTTAAGAGCACAAGGTACAACCACGATTACAGCTGAAACGGCTCGAAAATGGATTAAAGGAATCGCTGTGCCTGAAATTGATCGATTCAAAGTCCTCATTGAATGGTTAAGTATGGATACATCAGAATTATTTAATGCGAAAACAGTTCATTTATCGCATAAAGAAACTCATGCTGTGATAGATGCTATTGAAACTAAAATCCATGACTTAGCTGAAACCATTAAGAAATTTAGGAATAAGAAAGAAAGTTGAATAACCATTGGAAGAATATAACCACTTTTAAGTTGTCATGAACATAATTTTTACCACTTTCAAGTTGCTATTAATTTATATTTCACACGCTGAAAATGGCAGTAAATGAATAAAAAAGCAAAGAATACCTTATTAAAGACTAGGCTTACATTCTAAGGAGTATTAAAAAATGAAAAATAAATTACTGTTAGCTTTAACAATAGCTTCACTATCAATGAGTACATTAGCGATTAGTAAAGATGGCTATGTAGGTATTGAAGCTGGTTATGTGCATGTGAAAACACCTGGTTTTTCAGATGGCAGTGGCATTGGAAGAATCTTTGGTGGATACAATTTTAATGAAAGTGTTGCTATTGAACTTGGTGCCTATCGCATGGCAACTTATGAGTATCGAAGTTCATCTATAAACGCAAATGTAGATAATTGGGGTATTGATTACTCATTGTTATTAAGACCTAATAAGTCAACTGGTTTAAATGGCTTATTTGTCAGAGCGGGCGGACATTGGAGCGACACAAGCGTAGATGCTTGTATATTCTCTTGTGGGTCTGCAAGTCAGTCTGGTACAGGATTTTTAGCTGGTGTTGGTTATGACGCTAAATTTAATGAAGCTATGGCAGCAAGAATTTCATATACCTATCGAGATAGTGTGTCCAACTTAGAAGCTGATGGTCATGTAACCTCTATAGGTATTTTGTATGGCTTTTAATTTCTACTAACAACATTAAAAATTCTATATCAGCCCGCATTAAGCGGGCTCTTTTTACCCAAGAGAGTAATTATGAAAATAAAATATCTGGTTTTAATTTTAACGTTGCTAATGATAGCTGGTTGTAAAACAGCCTCAGAACATAGACGTGATGTTAGAGATGACACAGGTGAAAAAGTGACAGTAGGTAAAGTACAAGCTGAGATTAAAAAAGGGATGAGTGGCGCAGAAGTTATTGCAATTTTAGGTTCTCCTAATATCGTGACTACTGATGAAGAAATTCGTGAGGCTTGGGTCTACGATAAATTTGCAACAGAAGTTGCTTATTCAGCAAGTACAGGCGGACTTTCAATCTTATTTTTAGGAGAAAGACCGGTGGGAGCAGCCTCTAAAACTCAAAGAACATTAACCATCATTATTAAATTTGATAAGAATAAAAAAGTGCGTGACTTTGCTTATCATTCATCAAGCTTCTGAGACTAAATGATGATAAAAAAGATTTTAGTAATAGCGAGTATTTTGCTCGGATTTAATTCTTATGTATATGCAGGTACATTTGGCAATGCTGGGGGGAGTGATGCACTTAAAAATGAAATCTCTGCAAGTGACGTTTTAAAGTTAGAGCCAGAAAGTATGGCGCAAAGGCAATTACAAACCAGAAAATACAGCACAACAGCAGAAGATAAAATTATAAATGCCTGCATTAATGTATTACAAGATTCGGGATTTACTGTTGAAAATACAGACGCAAAACTTGGGACTATATTAGCCTCAAAACAAAGAGAAGCTGTTGAATCGGGTCAAGTTGCTGGAGCATTAATTATTGCCGTTATTTTTGGGGTAGCTATTCCGATAGATAAAAATCAATCGATGTTTGCATCTATTGTAGTGTCTCCAGCTGCTTCAGAAAAAAACGCTTCACTAGTTCGTATTACATTCTCACGACTAGTTTGGAATGATCGCGGCGCAGTCTCGAAGGCTGAAAGACTAGAAGACCCTGAAGTGTATCAAACCTTCTTCACAAAATTATCTAAAGGACTATTCCTTGAGGCACAAAGTATATGAGAACTAAATTATTCATTATTATAATTTCCTTACTTTTAGCATCATGTGTATCTGATTCTAAGAAGGAATTATTTACAAGTACGGCAAGTGAGGTTCAATTAAGAGGTTTTCAATCAAGAGCATTCGATACCACTGATCGTGAAAAAACCTTAAGGACGGTCATAGCAACACTTCAAGACTTAGGTTTTGTCATTAGCAAGGCTGATTCTTTAGTAGGACTTGTATCCGCAGCTAAATTTGCGAATCAAGACTCAGCACAGATTACAGTTACAGTTCAACAACGAGGTCAAAAACAAACAGTGGTCAGAGCAAACGTTCAACAACATTTAAAAGCTGTTGAGACGCCAGAGCTTTATCAGGACTTCTTTAGTTCACTACAAAAAGCGATGTTCTTGACGGCACAAGCGGTTGATTAATTTACTAAGGCTCACTCTGTGAGCTTTCATAAGAGCATAATATCAGCTCATAATGTTTAGGTTATGACTTAAATCGCAATATTACGTATAGAGGTTTATTTGATTTAGAGTGCAAACTGCTATCAAAAAAATCTATGCTTAGTTAAAAAGGTCAATATGAAAAAAGATAATCTCAATAATTCCATCAATACAGTTTTAAGTTACGTAACCACTAAAGATTTAAAGAAGTTATGGCATTTCTATCTCTTCTTAATCATATTTAATACTTGGCTAGAGCTTTTTCTATTTGCTTTGTATAAACCATTAAATATGAATTTAAGTTTGCTCATTACATTTATTATTGGGCTTGTTCCAATTTACGTCTTCTCAATTTACTGCATTAAATACCATGCAATTAATAAGAGACGTCCATATTGGGTCTTGCCCTTTTTAGCTATCTTGACATATATATTTTTTACGCCAAACCCAAATCCAATAGAATTTTCAGAAGCACCAATTTTAATAAGACTATATGCTGACAATGGCATATATCTTGTTTTCCTAACGGCATTGAGGATTATGTTTGTTGTGAAGGGTAAAAAATGAAGCGAGAGATCTTACTGCTATTGTTCCTATTTGCATTTAATCTAACTGCTCAGACTATCTACAAGACTATCCCTGGCACGCCCTTTAAGGACATCACAGAGCCAGTCATGGTTATCGATAAAAACGTGATATACAAGACGATACCTGGCACACCTTACAAAGATATTACAGAGCCAGTTTTAATTATTGATAAGGGTGGCATTTATCCCACAATTCCTGGCACAGCTATTCGTGACTATTCAGTGATGCCAGATTTTGTGATTGAGTAAAATTATTGAAAAAAAACCCGCTTTAGAGGCGGGCTTTTAGGCTTGTAGTTTTAAACTACGTTCACACAATCATTTTGCTTCTCCGCGAAATAATCGTTGTCACGGCATCCATAATGTCTCTTACTGAGCCATGACAGGGCTCAATTAAATCAGCTAGCATTTGATCATCTGCATCCTTAATATTAGCTTTTTTTAATAAAGCTTTAATTATAGGGAGCCACTGCTCAACAGATGCAGCATTCATATCAATCATAATGCTACGATTTTTAACACCTTTTTCTACTTGCTCAACATGATTTGTAGTCATAATAAAAATAGATGTAGTTAAGTTCATCGCTGCTTTAAGAGAAGCTTGTGCTGCATTTGTTAAGTTATCAATCTCATCCAATATGTAGTAATGTTTTCCACTAGCATTTAACGAGATTAAACTAGCTTGGCTATCTATTAATTTCATTAAGTCAGCACCATTCATGCCTTGCTTACACTGAACAAATTTCTCATCTTGTAGTTCTTCGTTTGATAATGCTAACTCAATCGCTTTAGGTAACATTCGGGCCAGCGTAGTTTTGCCTGTGCCCCATATGCCATAAAGTAGTAATCCATTTTTACCAAAACTTGGAAACTGTTTTCTTTTTTCTACTATCTCAAAGATACGCTCCTTTGCTTCATTACTTCCAAAAACAATGTCATTAATGCTATTAGCCTTAAAATCATTCATAAAGTTATACATGTTCTCTCCTTTAAAAAAAAATGGGGCATGCTTTTTACACATGCCCCGTTTAAGTTATTGATTTACTATGCTTTGAATAGCTGCCGTTCTTAAGTCACTATCATTCGCCGCTTCTTGTTTTTCTTCCTTATTTTTAACTTGTACATTTTCTGCTCCATACATTGCGACTAATGCGGCATTTAATGCAGTTGTGCTATACACAACACCTTGTACTAAGAAAGACCCGTCTGCTTGTTGTTTTGCAATTAATACGCATTGGTCATCAACTTTTTCGACGTTAATTACTTCGCTTATTTTCTGGCTTTTAACGACAGCAAGTTTATTAGTACTTACGAGCTCGACGGCAAGTGCTGCTTTTTGTTTTGGCGATTTATATGTTGCAGATTTTGACATACGAATTTCTTGTATGCCCCCATTGTTTGTAATAAACTTTACTAAATCAGCAATACTAACTTTTTGCTTTTTAGCTTCGCGCAATACTTTGCTATATGTACTAATACGACTGCGTTGCACATCCCCAAATACACATTTAACAATTTTGTTAACTGTGAGCGTTTCTGGTTTAAAGTTATAGCCTTGCTTTTTAGCATAGTCGTTTAATGCTACACGACGTTTTTTTGAGTATTCCTCATTACCTGACAAGCTATAATCTAATGCATAGCACTTTGTTAAAATGCTATAAAGCATTTCGTTTGACGCACGGTAAGCACCTACTTCCCAATCTTGTCGATCTGTAATCAAACGATCTAACACTTTTACAACTTGCTCAGCTGGATCGATTGCGTTTGAGTTGTCGTTTAAAACTACATCTTTTGTTGTTGTTTCCATTTTTATTTCTCCTGTTTAATTTAAAAAATGTGACTGTTTAAAACAATTACATTTCAATCAATCACAGGATGCAGTTTATATAAATTAACACTTTGTCGAAGCTGACTAATAAATCCTACGCTTATGTGTTAATATTAATTGATGGAAAAATCAACAAAACCCATAAAAAGCATACCCAATCGCTCTAAAAAAGAGTGGGCAACACAAGGCATTAAGGCATACATCATGCTGATGCTAGAGTTTTTACGCATTAGTCCAAGCTATGCACTGGCAGACAGAATGGTTAAAACAAAAATGAAAGAAAAAGATCGTATTAAAGCTATTACGGATCTTTATCAAAAAGGCAATAAACAACTACTCACAACATCTGAAATTGCTGAACTAGTCGCAGACTTTGATAAAGTCTTAGCAACCTATGAACTCTATGGTGATATAGCAACCATTAAGTTTGATGACTGGTGGATGACTAAGGGTATTGATATCTTTGGTGTCGATTACTTTAAACCTGAAGTAAGACAAATTGCTCGCATTGAAAAAAATGAAAAGATAGAAGCTATGTTTCATAAAGCATTAGATCATTACTTTATGAAACCAAGAGTCAATGAAGGTAAGCCTCCTGCACTTATATTGTCTATACCTTTAAACATGAATAAAAAGTATCTACTGACACAAGTATCCAAACTTATTGACCGTGCAAACGCGTCAGGCCCAGTGAAACCTAAAAAAGCCTATAAAAGACTTGCAGCGACTCGACTTAGGTCAGAGCCTTTAATGAAAATGATTCAGCTACTTTGGCATAAGGCTTATTATCCAAACATGGAGCAATGGCGGATTGCTGTGAAAACTAAAATGAGTGAAACCTACTCGCCAAAACTAGATGGCTCGGCTAAGACCACAAAGCTTAATACTGAAGAGCGTTATAACTTAAATGTTTTAACCACAAGAATGCTGACTAAAGCAAAACTAGCTGCGGAGAACGCAGCACGAGATGTGTTTCCTAGTTTTGAAAAGCGAATATTGCCTCATTTTGATTATGATGACGTTTATGAAAGATTGAGATTAGCTAAGCCCACGCTTAGACCTCGCAAAGCTGTCGTTTAAAACTACACTAACTCAACTGCTTTTCGCATCATATCGCTATTCACATCAATATAGACTTGGGTGACTGCAATACTACGATGCCCTGCTAACTTTGCTAGAACTCTGACGCCAATACCTTTATTAGCGAGATTGGTAATAAATGTTCTTCTACCACTATGACTGCTGGCCCCACTGACCCCTGCTTTACGATACAACCAAAAAAACCATTGCGTTAATGTGTTTGCACTAAACCCTTTACTCTTTTCTGTATAAAACAAAGGCTTTTCGGAATCAGTATTTTTTCTATCAACTAAAAAGTTAGATAACTCACTTCGCAATTTTTCATTTACAAATACAGTGCGACCAAAATGTCCTTTTGTTTGATGCGAACTTAATCTTATTTCACTCTTAATTGAACCATCTTCATTACGTACATCTTTAATTTTTAATGCTGCAATTTCACCCACACGCATACCACTAAGAAAGCTTGTCAAAACTAATGCGCGGTTGCGTTTGTAATATCGAGTTTTTGAAACATACTTTAAAACTTGTTCAATTTCTATTTCTGTTAATGATTTAGCTTGTGCCATTTTTAACTCCAAAATAATAATTTATGACTATTATTTTGTTTTCTTTAATGAAGAATTCCTACCGAAAAAGACGAAACTAATGATCTTCCAATAATCAATGACTTAGCGCATTGACTAAAGAATTTCGCAGTATTCTTTGATCTTTTATTTTTTAAGAAACATAGCCATGAACACTATTTACTAAAATTAATTTGTTGTAGGGCTTTGTAGAGGTGTTTTTGATATCTACTTACAAATGGATCTACGCAGCTAAAAATTAGACCTGTATTTTTCTTGCGGGAAGTACTTATCTTTTCAAAGTGGTGATTTTTGACTTTACCCCCTTAATTATTGAATCTATTTCAATTAAGTTTTAAACTCTATAAAAATATTTAAGAGAAAATTATGTCAGACAAATCACCTAATGAGATTATTGACGGTCTTTCTGGAATTTTATTATCTTTAGTTGAATTCAATCTAAGGCATGATAGCTGTATTGATGATATAGATTCAATAATGAGCAATCTCTACGTCGAGGAAACAAGGGTTCATAATGAAGATACAGGCAATATTGATGAAGATGATGAAGACTACATGCCTGATGCCCCCTTCTACAGTCTAATAAACTATGTAGAAGACAAGGAGCAATATATAAATGACCTTAAGAATGCGATTCGACTTAGAGTTCTCTCAGAAAATAATCATGATCATGACACTGTTATAAGCAAAATTATTGATTTAAGAAATTAACTCATGTGAGCGAACTAAAGTTCGCTTGTGATTTCGCTTCTCGCTCATCACATTTTTCTTCCTAATCATTAATCCCTGTTTTAGGAGTATACGATGGCTATGTGATTTATATAAAAATCAACATAGCCTTCGCATTGTGTTCTGTTTTTATCGCACACAACTCTAAAAAGTATTCCGAGAGACTGATGTATTAAAACTCTCAACCTACTTCAGCATTGATTTGCTTTGTAGGAACCTGCGGCCATCTATTGTTCTAATACCTTTAGAGCAGTATTAGTAGAGTGGGGTCATTAGCCATCATATTTCAACCCACGTTTTTATCCTTTTATAGAGTGATTTATCTCTTGTTCAATGCCTTAAGTTGCTTAAATACTTCTCTATTAATTTTTGTGCCTAAATTCATCACTCGATATAAGTTTGCTATCAATACTTTCTTAATTAAACATTTTTGTCTTAACTGGAATAAGAATGTTTTAAGTAGTTTAGTTTCATCTGCAGTAAGTAATGCGCTGTGATGCTTTAATAAGTTATGTGCTGTTTTTTGAGCCTGTAATAAGTTTAAAGGTGTATCACAAAAAGTATTGGGATTTAAACCATTACTTTTAAGCCATGTATCTGTTCGTATATCACTTGTTTTCATATAGTTATTTAGCAATTGATAAGAATATCTATTTAAAAATGACTAAATATTTGGTTGGTTGATGTGTTTGGTTGCTCGGATTGGCAATCAGAAACTAATGTTTAAGAACATTAACAACTACAAAGGAAAAGTTATGTCATTACTTAACGCATTAAAGTTATCCACAATTAAAAAACCAACGCATATTCCACCTGTATTACAAAGACGCAATAAATTATTAAAGCGTTTATGGGAACAGATTGAATTAGCTAAGGCAGAAGAAGCTAATACTTCATTCACAGTAAATAAAATTAAGTCTGTTAAAGGTATTGACGGTATTAAACGCTCGGTAGAAATGCCAAAGCGCATCAGGCCTTGGTGGTTTACTTCTGAATCTAACAAGCTTTGCTTGAATGTGAGATACGGAGCAAGATTAATTGAGCTTACCAAAGGTAAAGCAACCATTGAATTAGATAACCAAAAGGAGCTCATCAATACACTTCAATTAATTAAGTCTGCTGTAGAAGTAGGTGAATTAGACAATCAAATTGAGGCTTTGAGTGGTACTTTAAGAGCGGGATTTGGAAAATAACTAGCTTATGAGATTTTTTGAAATAAAACCTATAAGGCCTCTAACCCCAGCGCAAGCTCGGGTTAGAGCTTTGAAACTCAATGTAGAAAAAGCCAAGCAAGCTGTTGATACTGAGCGAACTAATCAACAACGACAAAAAGAACTGGAACGCTCTCGTAAACGTAGTTTAAAACTACAAAAAATAAACTCCATCGTTTGATTCAAAATCGCAAGGTTTTATGTAATTTAACCTATATTTTAGTTACAAAAATTTCACTATGTGAGAAACTAAAAGAATGGTTTTTTTAGAATATATCTCTAATGCATTTAAAAATAGCATCGATTTTAGTTCAAGAATCAATCGTATTGAGTTCTTTACTGGACTTGTAACAAGCGGTCTTTTCTTATTACTTAATATATTAATTTTTATTCAAGTTAACTCATATTCTGCATATTTAAGAATAGACACTTTAAATGTTATTTCTGTTATATATATTTTTATTGCTATCTTATTTGCATTTATTCAATCTCATTCTCTTGTGGCGAGACGATTGAATGATATTAGAGTTAATCCTTATCTTGCGTTTGTTCCTTTTATATTGAGTTCTTTATATCTTTTATTGAAATTTTTTATTGATACAGATCCATTTGGAAAATTCATATTTATAGGAATTATATTGGTGATAGTGATTTATTCAACAATGATAGTGAGCGAGAGTGATTAAATTATGCTAATAAGGTTTTTGTTAGGCATTATTGTTTTATTACTAATTCATACATATGTGAATTCAGTTCATACGTTTAGTGATAATGAGTATACATATCTTGCAGGAATTGCATTATTAGTAAGTTGTGGTGGACATTCTTTGCGAAATAACAATTTTGGGGGCATTGATAGTCTTGGCGTTCTTTGTTTCGCCATATCTATGATTTGGGGATTTATCTCATACAAGTGGTACATACCAATGTATGGATTTTGGGTTCTTGGTTTAATATTAGAACTTATTTCATCAAGTGTAATAAATATTATTTTTATAAAATCTGGAATAAGAATTAATGGATTCCGTTCATTTTTTACTATCTTAGGTTCTTATTTAACGATTTACTCACTTTTGGTACATTAGCAAAAATAATATGAGAAAAATCTTTAGATTAATAATATGCATTCTTCTATATCTTTTATTATCTTATTTAATAAAAAATTCATTTATTTTGTATCCTTTATATTTTTTATTAATCATTATTTACTTTTACCTAGAATCTTACTTTTTAAAACCAACAAGTAAAGAACTTAAAATGCTTACTGATATGGAGGGCTTAGGTTTTATACTTGGTTTCATAAAATCGTATCCTATTCATACGATGCTTATCGCAGTATTTGCATTTATTCTATTAAAGTAAATATAAAAATATTATTAAATGAAAAAACTACCATTAGTATTTCTCTCTCTTTTCTTCATGACTAATTGTTATGCAGATTGGACGCTTGTTGATAATGATAGTAATAATCAATACTTCGTTGATTTAATTTCAATCAAGAAACAAGGCAAAACTATAAAAGTTCCTGCATATATTAATCACACTAAAATGACTAAAGATTTACCTTATCTATCAGAAGGTTTAATGATGGAGTTTAACTGTAAGACAAATCAATTAAGAGTCGTTTTCTTTGCACCTTATAAGAAACACGATTTAGAAGGTGAACCTGAAGATTCAATCCGTATAGATGATGCAAAATGGATGCCTAGTGGCAACAAAGGACTAGGTGCAATATTTAATAAGGCATGCAAAGTCTAAAATTGAGAAATCTTAAAACTACATTAAGTCATACAGGTGTCGCAAGTTCTTTCAGTGATAACGGCAATTATATTATTTCTACTGTCAAAACAAGAAGTGGGTTTGAAACAGTATTAAAAATACAAGGACAATTTAAGGAATTTATCTGTTTATTAGGTTCTCTTAATTCTAAAAGCGCAATTGATAATCACATTGCAATGACAAGAATGGCAATTTCATCAGAAAGTAAGGAGTGGACAAAAGAAAATGCCTTCAAATTTTCTCCAAGTGTAATTAGAGAAGGTGTTGAAAAGATGAGTTTACGATACGATCCAACGAACCTTAATTGTGAATTTTGTGAACAATTTCTTTTAATGTCTGGAATTAATTACTCAAACGGGCAAGAAACATTAGGACAAATGATAAAGAATATTGCAATTATTCTTTTAGGCATATTAGTTTTATATTTTATCTTTAGGTAGTTTTCTCAATAAATTTCTTACACCAATTGTTATCTGTTTCAAAGTAATAATCATCTTCGTCTTCGCGTTCTATTTTCTTCGTTAATTCTTTGAAATACTGAATCCGATTTAATACTGGATCACTCTTCTCTATTTGTTCTTCAATGAGTTGAAACCATAACTCTGAATATGATTTATTCTTTCCCTCTAGGTTTATTGAAGACTCTTTCAAAACCTTTAGATACTCTATTAATTGAATATGTTTTTGATAGAGAGATGATTCTTTGAGTGCTAATTGATATTGTTCTTCACGACTTTGAATAATACTTTGATTATAGGTATGAATTCTCATGCGTTCTTCATATTCTTTATTTTGTTTTTCTTTTCTTTCTCTCTCTCTTTTCTGTTCTGCAGGTGAATCAAGTATTGTTTGATAGATTTTATCTAACTGACTTTCAATTGATTTGTTATGTCTTGATGTGAATGAATGTTGTGTATTGTAATCTTTGCCATTGACTAAAAAACTCATATTGCCATTGGGTATTGCAATTCTTCTCATATAGATTTCAGATGCAATCTTATCTTCAATCTTTTTCCAACTGTAGCCTTCTCTTAAATCAATTGTGACAATTTCATCATCTTTTAATAGATTCATCTTTATTTGATAACTACTTTTTTCATCTGTAAATTCAACTTTAAAACCATCATTTTCAAGATTGAGTAGAATAATATTCATTAAATTACATGCAGAACTCACCTCTTTTAATGAAACAGTAATGGGTAAACACTTTTCATATTGGGGAAATACATATCGCCCGTAATGTTGATATGGAGTCCAATCCTCAGGAATTGAGGGGTCTTTGCGATAACTTAAATTTTGTCGATCTTTTTTGAGTTCTTTTCTGAACTCCTCTGCCTTTTTGAGAGTATTTTTGACAATTTGATGTGTTTTATTACCGACGTCCAAAGTCATTAGTGATTTAGTCATTTTTATTTGTCCTATGATTAATAGATTTTTTTAAGATATCACTTATCGTAATTTTTCAGGTTGTCCTAAAAAAGTAACGAATTTATAGTTGTAGTTTTAAACGACAACGAACTACGATAGGCAGCAGAGCCAAAAGCATTGTTATTAGCCCTTTTTAGGCAAATTTCGATATTTTTTTAATTTATGATAAAATATGCACAATCGATTTCTCAAGCTGGACAAGCTTTTGAAACGATAGAGGTCTTGAGAGGCTTGCGGTGCTTGAAAATCCGGGGATAGTTTCTTTGTTAGCGATTGGAAAAATGGAAAGATTTTTAAATTACAACGTAACAAAGTCACCTTATTTAGAGAAGGCTTTACGGCTGCTGCTGATATAGCCCTATCCTATGATAAAAGATCAATTATCACTCCAGATATGAAAACTGGCTCCGTAACCCTCGTTCCAATTCACTAATCATAAGGCTTCTTAATTAAACTATGAAAAATTTGCGTGTATTTTTAATTCTATTATTAACACTTATTGCTACCCCCTCAAAAGCGCATGAATCACTAAATCTAATCTCAGGATTTATAAGCCCTGAGTCAGTGGTTCAAGATGCTAAGGGAGATATTTACGTATCTGAAATCGGTGAATTCAATAAAGATGGTGACGGAAAAATTACACGTATTTCAATTGACGGAAAACTTTCAACATTTGCAAGCGGCATGGACGACCCTAAGGGCTTAACGTTTATCGGAAAGTCTTTGTATGTGACAGACAAAAATAGGGTTTTAAAAGTTGAGTCCAATGGTAAATGGATGGTGTTTGGAAGTACTATGGCATTTCCACAAACACCTATCTTTTTAAATGACATTACTTCAGACGAAGCTGGCAATTTATATGTGAGTGATAGCGGAAACCTCTCAGCAGGTGGTGCGATTTTTAAAATTACTCAGGATAAAAAAATTACTTTAATCCTGAATGAAAATACCCCTGAAATTTTAGCCCCTAATGGGCTTTTAGTTGTTAAAAACGATCTATTCGAAGTAGATTTTGCAAGTGGCATTTTATATAAAATCAACTTGAAAACAAAATCTATCCTGAAAGTTGCTGAAGGGTTTGGTGGCGGAGATGGTTTAATTAAATCCGCGTGTCGGCAGTTCGATTCTGCCCCTGGCCACCATTGTTTCCCTACTCTCCCAATAGTTTCCACTGATTTAAACCCACAACCATTTTGTTCTAAGTACACACTTTGTGATACAAACTGTGCAAGCTAGGTTTTATGGAGTTTAAGTGGAGTGTGATGGGCGATTGAAGTGATCAGTTCATTTGTGTGATTTGCGCAGCTCATATCACACCCAAGATATTCTTCTTATCCTAGAAAATAAAAAAGCCAGTAAAGCTAAGAAGCAATCGCTGTCTTCTTTTGTTGATTCATTCAACATCATTTAACAATTAGAGCGAACTAATCAACAACGACAAAAAGAACAAGAACGCTCTCGTAAACGTAGTTTAAAACTACAACGAATTTAAGAGTCCGCTGCTCTACCAGCTGAGCTAATCCCCCAGAAAAGAATATTTTACAGTATTTGTGGGCGTTGCAGAGGGGGAAGGCTAGGGGATTTTGCTAGTGGTGGAATAGGGGTGTGCTACGAAATGCTGGTTTTTTTAGCTCAAATTTCTCTAATAGCCGTGCTAATGACTTTATAGGATGAGCGTAGCAAAAAGATTGATAGTGCTAATCCCACCACGATATCTGCCCAACCGCTCTGTGTAAACCACACAATAAGTGATGCAATGATGACAGCAATATTATTTGCAATATCGTTTCTTGAACATTCCCAAACAGATGACATATTAATATCTTGATCTTTGTGTTTTGTAAGCAAATACAAACAAGTTAAGTTTCCTACTAATGCTATTACTCCTGCAATACTCATGATTTCAAAAATGGGTGTCGTATGGTCAATGATGTTCTGAATGACTTGTGATAAAACAAAGAGCGCACCTATTAAAATTAATATCCCTTTAAAAAGTGCTACGCGAGCTTTAGCTTGATTACTTTTGTAAATAACAAATAGACTTAATACATAGGTGATTGCATCTCCTAAATCATCTAAGCTCTCTGACATAAGACCTGTGGATTGAGCAATCAAGCCTGAACTAAAAACAACAATGAATAAAAAGACATTAATCGCTAAAACAATTTTTAATGTTTTAGACTGATTCACTTTCATAGCTTCAATAGCACAGCTTTTATTTTCGCAGCAATCTGACATTTCTTATCTTATTAAATTGAGTTTTAGCTGCTTGACCAGCTGAGCTAATCCCCCAGAAAAGAACATTTTACAGTATTTGTCTGCTAGACAGAAGGTTCAGGGCGGGGGATTTTGGCAGGGGTGGAATAGGGGTGTGCTACGAAACATCCGGAATCCGGAGATTTTACTTATCAAGCATTAAAACTTTTGACGGTATGAAAAATAAAAGCCATTAAGTGAATGGCTTTTATTGTCCCTTATAAAAACTAATTTAGATTAGTTTTCTAATAAGCTTCTTAACATCCAAGCTGTTTTTTCATGGATATCAATGCGTTGAGTTAATAAGTCTGCTGATGGCTCATCACTCGCTTTATCTACTACTACAAAAATGTTACGTGCAGTTCTTGCCACAGCTTCATGACCTTCGACTAGAGTTTTAATCATAGCTTCAGCTTTTGGTGGTTTAGAAGGCGCATCTTTAAGTGAACTTAATTTCATAAAGTCATGATAT
>JACCDY011186732.1_pt1 | contig 22048 bp, 47 predicted proteins | sample 7446391 | NCBI WGS metagenome assembly JACCDY01 (sample SAMN15323451, study PRJNA562643) | freshwater metagenome | isolation source: river surface water | place: USA:Blue River Watershed | collected 2017-08-18 | reverse complement strand
TGTGTTCTAATGCTGGTTGAAGACGGCGGTCGTCAGTACATAATTACAGTGTTGGGACAGCAAAATTCTGTTGAGCGCAATCGAGTGGCAGAATATCTTATGGCCTTACTTCCTATCAATCGAGCCCACGCAGAAGGATACTCTAAAGGATTCTAATGAGCGTAGCCAATATCAGACCTAATCGCGGAACCTTAGACGGCAGTCCTTTGCCTGAATCCAAAAACTTTGACGTGCAGATCATTAATGGACTTGCACACAGAATACACAAAGTAATGGTATTTGAGTTTACACTCAGTGACGTTGAAGATCCGGAACTCTATGCCGCAGAGCCTCTGTATAATTGGCAACAAAGTGAACACGGACAATGGGTATTGGCACACGCAATCGAAACTCCTGTGTGGCATAGGATTATAGATCCTGTTATTATGGGTTATCGATATGGTATCACAGCCAAACTTCGGGGAAGGGACTATACATTTTGGGTAATGAAGTGGGGCTCAGCCAAGAGCAAATAAGCCAAATGGTACGGGAATATATGTCCCGCTTTTACAAAACATATCAGATACCTAGGCACGGTATAGAGCCAATTGAGCAATGGGCCAAAGATAATTTGGGCACCGAGTTCAAAGATTGGACTCTGTACAAAGGACACTACAAAGATCCTCACGCCAGTTTGAGCATTGTAGATCCCAAATGGTGTACAGTTTTTGAGCTCAAATTTGCAGATTATATACAAGGGCTCATTGACAGACCCAAGCCTTGACTGTATAATAAGGGCATACTAACACTAGGAGCCCTAGATGATTTCCCTAAAAGAATTTCTTGAAGTAGTTGACTATCGTGTCACTGAAGGTAGCGACTTTACTTGGCGCTGTTTTGGACAGGATAGCCGTCCTTATACTCTAAGTGCCTGGAACGGCGATCACAGCGGATGGAGCTTCAACATTACCTTTGACACAGGTACTCAGGAAGTCTATATGGTTGAAGCCTGCGATTATCGTCGTGATCGTGCTTATCGTGTCATTAACCCTGCTTGGGTCAAAGACTACAATGACTACGCAGATCGTGAAAATTCAGAATACAAGAACAATGCCTGGGACGGTGTTGATTTTGTAGATTTGGAAACCGATGATGATTGGATGGAAAAAGCTCGTGCTATTGTGGCAGGACAGGACTATGACACTCGTGTCAGCGTTCCTTTGGATATTCCAGAAGATCAACTGCTCAAATATATGATGCTGGCACACGAACGTGATATGACGTTCAACCAGCTGGTAGAAGAAGCTCTGCGTGAAGCTATTCGAGAAGCAGAGCTTGACCCAGAAGGTTTCCGTAATCGTGTTAAGGAATGGACCAATGACTAAAGAAAAATCCTTTGATCAACTCAGCGATCAAGAACTCAAAGAACTCAAAATTGAGTTTGCTCCAGGTTGCTTTGACAACTTTGAGGGCACACAAGAAGAGCTGGATGCCTTGATTAACGAAATCAAGACCATGTTTGCCAACGGTTCTATCCGCGAACACAGTCGTGAAATTACCGAAGATGACTTTGACGATCTGCCCGAAGAAGTACAGCACCAACTGGCTCGTGTCCTGTTGGACCCTGAAGATCAACATCTTATTCCCGAACAGAAAAAACTGCAATGAAACGTATTTTCTACGAAAAAGTGGGACGTAGGTACAAGCCTGTCTACGAGTATGGTCAGGCTCTAATGGATGCTTTCCCTAAGGGCACACATATTGTGATGTGCTATCCGGGTGGGCAAAGTACTCGCTACAACATTGAGCCCAACTATGCGGCTATGATTGCGGCAGGTCGTGTGGCAGAAGATGCTATCTCTAAGAAGCTAATGGAAGCCAGCGAACTGCGACTGCAACGCAGGGATCGCGAACGCCCGCTTACACCAGAAGAGCGGGCCGCTTGGGACAATCTTGTGCAAGTATTTGGTCCGAGTGCTCGTCAATTGGAATGGCCCAGCGTTCGTGAGTGCGCCGAAGCCGCGGTCAAGGCCATGCAAGATGAAGCACAGATTCTAATGGCCAATCCTAGTGTACGCAGGGCCTACGAACGTTTTTTGTTGATTGCAGAACTAACTCGGGAGAATGCCAATGGATGATCTTTTTTGGATTGGCCTAGTGGTGGGTGCGGCTTGGTATTTGGGCTATCGAACTGGCCTAAACATTGCGGCCGTGCGCCTAACCCAGCTGTTGATCAAGGATGATCCCCAAATACGTCGCATGGTTGATCGAGCTCGAGACAGTCTGGCTGAGTTAGATCGCAACCCGAGCGATTCAGAACAGCTCAAAGTTGAGCAACACGGGGGACTGGTCTATGTGTACACCCAGGACACAGATGAGTTTCTGGCCCAGGGCACTAGCCTGCAAGAAGCTCTGGATACCATTGCTCGTCGTTTTCCCAATCGCAAGTTCCAGGGTCATATCACAGCAGATCAGGCTGGTAAAATGAACATCAAGGCTGATTAATTTAGCCTAAATAGTTGCAACTAGATCACTAAGATCGTACAATACTAGTACTGCAACAAGCAGAGTGTTACAAATAAGGAGAAATCAATGTTTAACACAGATACAAAGACATACAAACTATTCAACGCTCTTTACCAGGGCGAAAAGGTAACTGCCAGCCAAGCTGAAAAGCGTTTTGGCATCAAGAACATTTCAGCTGAAGTCAGCCGCATCCGTTCAGCGGGTTATGCTGTCTATGCTAACCAGCGTACTGCTGGCAACGGTGTTCGTGTTACTGAGTATGTTATTGGCAAGCCAAGCCGTAAGATTGTAGCCGCTGGTTACAAGGCTCTTGCTATGGGCCTAGTCTAAACCAGCCCTTGGCTTACCCAAGCCATAAACCAAGGCCCGCAAGGGCCTTTTCTTATATATACTGCTATGCTACATCACTTTCCACCCGGACCCGGTTATTGGCTAGAGCCCTGTAGGCCAGATCTGCTGGCCAGCCTAGAAGCTCAAATTACCCCCTTGTTTCAGGGTCAGGGTCGACCCGCACACTCAGGCCTAGTGGGTAATCTAGCAGATCAGTATTGGTTGGACGTGGACCCCCAGCTAGAAGCCTGGCTCATAGATCGATGCCGAGCCTACATCCAAGCCAACAACTGGGAGCCCTTGGTCAGACCCGTGAACAGCCCTGAGCCCCAGATCACCAAACTGAGTGCTCTATGGGCCAACTTACAGCGACCCGGAGAGTGGAATCCCGCACACGATCACTCAGGACAGTTCAGCTTTGTGATTTGGCTGCAAATACCCTATACCTTTGATCAGGAACTGCAAGCCCCAAACAGTCGGGGACAGATGCCCACACACGGTGATTTTCACTTTGAATATATAGACACCTTGGGTCGCATTAGAAATCACAGCCTGCAAGCAGATCACAGACTACAGGGCTATCTGTGCCTATTTCCTGCACAGTTACGCCATCAGGTCTATCCCTATACCAGCACCCAGTTAACCAGAGTCACAGTCAGCGGCAACCTAGAATAAATATCTATACTAGGAGCAAAATTATGTGGTATGCCATACAGGCCCGCAGTCGCCGAGCCAATCACTGCCAAAGATTCATGGATGAAGACGAGCTCAAAGGCCGTAGAACTACCAATCGACGTCTGGCCCTGCAAAAGGCAGAAGCCTGGGCAGAGCGCCTAAATCAGCGCCGACTATTGGGTCAAACCGATTGGCTAGCTGAAATAGAAGCTATAGACAGCCCCTTTAAACCCCTATGAAACTTACCAAAGTTCAGCAGGAAATCTTAGATGATCTAATGATGATCTTGGCCAAGCAGGGCCGACCTAGCACATTTGGTTGGGCACTGGGCACCATTATCAGTATAGCACAGTACGATCCACAACTGCGCCGTAGACTGCGTAAAAAGAGCGGCCGTGATCGTTGAAAGCATACAGCGCATATTTGCGGTAACGCCCCTGTACACAGAACAACAAGTGTACAAGACTACCTTAGATCCCGAAACCCTAAAAACCTATACAGAAATCATAACTTGGCGTGTGTATGACAGAAAAGGTCACATACAAGAATCATACCAATCACAGCTAGATATTAGAGCCTAAGGCCCCGCTGTTAGTATTCTACGTAGTATAATCTTTCTGAGTTCTTGATCAGATAAAAGTCCAATCGAGGATCCGAATCACAGCAGATACTCCAAGCCCAGGGTTCTGAATTGTCTTGATAACAGCGTATAGAGTGTATGGACACACCCAAACGATAACAAGTTTCTTGAAACTCAGATATATCACTAATACTCATTACTAACATACGCATATAGTTATTTACTGCCAAATGCTACTAGTAAGAGCGACTAGAAACAACTATATGACAACGTATAAGCTATAGAGTATAGCAGGCCCCGCTGCGGGTCTACAAGCATATTGAGCGTATAGACTACAGGCCCCGCTGCGGTCTCTAGGATACAGCCAGAATTGAAGATTTCTCAGATGTCCTACTGCGGCGAAGCCGCGCTAGCGCCAGCTACAGAACGGTCAGCAGATTTTTGAGCTCTTGGCCCTCTACTGTATATACACTCTAGATCTACTGTATATAGAGCTCGCGCCTAACGGGTGGAGAAGCGTGAAAGAATGGTAAGAGGAATGATAGAAAAGCGTGAAAGAATGGTGGAGAAGCGTGAAAAGTATTTGAACATAGCCTGTCTCGCCCACGGTTCTGAATTTTTATCTACCTTATTCCTACAGGCCCCGGCCACTGTATAGACTCTATAGACAGAATTGGCCACACAAAATCACACTTTTTCACACTTTTCTGCACAATTTGAGAACTCTGCCTGCGCTGTAGATCACTATAAGCGTGGTCAAGAGTTTCTAGTCACACTTTTCTGCATCTAGATTGCTATATACTGTATATAAGGAAAGGCTATGACTAATATACAACGCATTGGTTGGATCAAGTTTAGTTCGCACTGTGTACATATCAGCAAAGATCCTGATTCTGATCGCATATACTGTGTAAAGCAGGGCAATGATCGTTGGGATTTTGCACAGTTTGATTCAGAATTAGAAGCCGCTGATTATATACTAGAACCCCTGGCGCGAAACCTATATCATTTTCAATTAGACTCAGAATAATCTATGTGTATAAGCTGTGGATAAGTTCAGGGGAGGTTGTGGATAACTTTGCGGTCACTGTGGCTCAAAAACCACACCAAAAGTTGTCCACAGCTTATACACCAGTTATCTACAGCCAAAACCTTCAGGCACCCTCGCCGTCCATCCCCAGCAAGTCTGTTCGAACCCTCGTTTGCACTGCTCTTGTTTGGCGCTCCAGTGCTCGCTCTCTCAGTATCATAATTATAGCACCGTTTGGCTAGGGCGTCAACTGGCTCTGCAAAGACCCTAGAAGTCATAGTGTTGTTTTTTGACACATTGACGAGTGCGCTTTTTGAGCTTATAATTAGGGCTTACAATAAGGAGCGAAACTTATGTCACAAGCATACAAAAAAGCTATTTTTGCACAAGTAGCAAAAGCAAAATTAATATATGTAAAAAATAAAGAAACTTATAAAATCATTATAGCTTTTAATGTGCATAAAAAAGTAAAAGATAATGGGGATATTGTACACATATTCCCTACACAAAAAGCGTGTAATTATGTAAGCGGAGATATTAATTACGAGACCTTGCAAAAAGATACAGAATATGTATTAATGCAAGCTCGTAAGCAACTGCGTACCGATAATATTGAATTTGTTTAATTAAAGGAGTTAAAATATGGGAATCTATGCCGATACTGTTAATGCATACGCTATGTCTGCTGCTCGTGCAAAAGTATATAAAACACAAAATCGACTTCAAAGTTATGGTCAAACTAGTTTAATGCTAAATGTAACTATTAATAAATTTAAAACCGATATTCATAAAAAGACTATTAAATTTATAGCACAACTAGAAAAACAGCGTGTGGCAGAATTACAACAGGAGCTAGCACGTTTAACTAAATGACCCTAGGCCCTGTAGGGCCTTTGGTTGACAGCTTGGGCTCAAAATGCTATAATATAGACATAGTAAGGAGAGCGAACGATGAAGCGAACAGCCCGTAAGGATTCAAACTATGTGATCTACGCCGCACGATGCGTGGAAACGGGCGTGGTCTACATTGGCTTGACCCGCAAGGGAGATCGCACTGTGGCAGGTGCTGTCAAAGAACGCTGGCGCAAGCACGTATCTCGAGCACGTAACGAGAACCGCAAGTGGACTCTGTACGTATACTTGAAGACTGGCGGTTTGGATATGACTTGGGAACACGAGGTCCTAGATGTGATTCGTGGTCGTGCTGAAGCTTATGCCTACGAGCGTGAGCTGGTCAAGATCATGGAACCCGAACTCAATGATCAATACTTGTAAGGAGCTGATATGTATACTGTGATCGTTTATAAAGTGGACAAGCGAACCAAATCGGGCGAGCGTCAAGTGCTCTACAAGGACTACGACACTCAAGATCGTAGTATGCTGGAGCACACTGTGAAACATACGTGGCGGGCATCGCAGGGTTTCCGCTATGAAATCCACCAGACCTATGTGACTCGCACTAACCTAATGGGCGGTGCTGAGTACACTGAGCGGTTCGATACGCCCAGATACTGTAGTCCTTCTAGCGAAGCCTACTGGTCAATGTAAAAACCCTACGGTTGACAGGGACTTTGATCTCTGTTATACTGTAGGCTACAGTAACACAACAGGAGCGTGAAATGACTGTAAGCTACAACGGACTGAGCCAAACTGTTAACGCTAGCAACGTGCTCTACGGGCAAAAGCACACGATCAAGGCCTTGGCGCAGGCTGCAATGGTGTCTATGGCCGAAGCTGACACTGAAATGGTGCTTGATATGCCCAACGAGTACCCTACCAAAGCAGACGTTGAGGCAGTGTTTCAAGGTTTGCACGAGCAAGCCACGGACTTTATCAATGACATGATCGAAGATCTCCGTGCTCGTTTGCTAGAGGAACTGGCGCAGAAACGCTACACTGCCCGCGTCACTGCCCTGCACTACGACGACGAGGGACGCCTTGACGACGTCAGCGTCAAGCTGGATTTTGACTTGGTTGACAACGGGCCCTATTGAGCATATAATATAGGCTACACTAACAAAACAGGAGCGAACAATGTTTACATTTAGTCATAGGGTCAGCAGGCCCGTTACTTCAGAGCTGTTGGATCTTGCTGAGCAGGGTGTGATTGATTGGGAAACTCTGGCCCGCGATGCGCTGGGCTGGATGAGCGAAGCAGAGGTCGCTGAGTTTGCCCGCCGCAACGACTATATCCAGGAGAACGAAGATGAGTGATCGCTACTACGACGAACTGATTCGCTTTGAAGACCGCGAGGGTTTTGAGATCATTGTAGACAAAACCTGGGAAGATATCAGCCTGCGCGACTGTTTTGATGACAGTTGCTACGACATCAAGGACATGGAGCGCAAGGTCAACTCGGGCGATCTAGACTGGTTTATGTTGCGTGTTCGTGCTTTTATCAACGGTCACGAGCTAGGCAGTGCTTATCTGGGCGGTTGCTTGTACGAAGATGCCCGCGAGTGCTTGACTGACGGCACTGCGGAGGACATGATTGAGCAGGCTATTATGGAAGCCAAAAAGGAAGTTTATCCCCTGCTTCGCAAGCTCTTGGTGATTAATGAGGAGATGGAACGTGAAACTGTTTGAGTGCAATATAGAACTGAATGGTACTTGGCGCCGGGTGCAGATCCAGGCAGAAAGCAACCAAGACGCTTATGCTTTGCTCTGCGCCCAATACGGGGAAGATGTGGTCAAGGGTTACCCGGAAGAAGTACGCAAACCATTCTGGGCTTGACAAGATCTCAAATTGGTGCTATAATAAGGCTACAATGAGGAGAACGTGATGAAAAAGTTAGTGACAGCGGCAGTTATTGCCTTTGGGCTAGTGGGTCAAGCCCAGGCCTGGGGTGATCGTGAGCAAGGTGCTCTAGCTGGCGCCGCGGCTGTACTACTGTTTCAACACGTTCAACGAGCACAACAAGCACAGGCCTATCCTGGTGGGCAACCTCCTGTGGTAGTAGGTCAAAGTGGTCCTGTGGTAGTGGCCCAGCCCTATCCTGCTCCTAGATCCTACTGTTTCCCCCGTCCTGTGCTGTGGGATCCCTACAGCGGACGTCCAACCCATTATGTAACTGAGTGCAGAACCTGGTAATGAAATTAAACGATCTTCTACAGTGGACTGGTACTGTTTGCCTACTGGTCATGTATGCCCTAATGAGCTTTCGTCCTGATCTGCATCCTTGGAACATTGTGGCAGGAGTACTAGGCGGCGTCTGCTATCTAGCTTGGACTCTGCGTGTGGCAAATAAGCCACAGATGCTGGTCAATGCTGTGGCTATAACCATAGGAGCCGCAGGGTTATACAAAGCCTGGGGTTGACAGCTGGGTCCAAACCTGTTATACTAGAGTCATAGTTAAGGAGCCCACAATGATTCTAGCAGACACACTCAAGACCCTAACCTCATTTACTGCACCTGCGCTGACCCGTGCTATCCAGCAAGCGGGCTACAAAAAGGACAGCTTTCAATCTGCCCGCTTCTTGGGTATGACCAACGGCAATCAGTTCTGCTACCTTTGCACCTACACTGAGGACGGCGAGATCTGTACTACTAAAGTATTTGTCAGCTATGACCCTGCTGCGGGTAAGGTTTCTGTTGACTACTGAGCCAAAAGGCCGTATAATACAGTTATTGCAACAAAGGAGCGAGCGATGAGCAAAGTTATTTTTCACACTGACGGCAAGCGTGGCCTGTGGAGCGATGTGGCTAAGGCCGTAACGATCACTGATATTACATTGGGCACAGGCACTATCTGGAAAGGCGAGACGCTTGACCAAGCGTTCGGCGAACTGCGTGTCTACTTTGACCCTGAGACCTGGGATACCCGCAAAGACGGCTTGATCTACACTGATCGTCTGTTCATCAAAGAGCTGCAAGAGTTCCTCAACGCACACGGCCTGCCCGGCAAAGACGTCTGCTATAGCGAGCAGGGTATGCAGGGCGACGACTATGTGTCGCTGGACGCAGGTGGCAAGTTCTACAAGGCTTGGATGGCCAAGTTTGGCATTCCGCAAGAGCAACTGGTTGAAGTGTACTAATAACCCTACGGTTGACACGGGCACCAAAAGGTGCTATACTATAGGCTAAGTTAAACAAAAGGAGCGAGCGATGTCTAACTACCCCAACATGAGCTATTGTATGTGCAACAACACTCTGCTGGCACTTACCCAAGTGGTAGAGGCTATGCAGGAACAAGGTGTTGACTTCCTACGTGAGATGTCGCGTGACGAGCGCCGTAGCTTTGAAGCAATGTTTGAGATGTGCCAGAGCTTTATGGAGCTCACCGAAGAGTTGGAGTACGAAGAGCGTCAAGAAAGCGACGGACAGCCCGACGAAGCCCAAGAGTGGGCAGACTTTGACCCTGACTGCTAAAGGGTCTTTGGTTGACGCAGGGTCCAAACCCTGCTATAATATACACATATTGAAACACAAAGGAGCTTGAAATGGGTACACGATCTTTCGTTGGTGTTATGGTAGGCGACAAGTGCCGTGCTGTCTATGTACACTGGGACGGCTATCTGGAGGGTGTAGGTGCAGAACTGCAAGGCTACAAGACACAAGCAGAGGTTGAGGAACTGATCAGCCACGGTGATCGCTCGTCGCTGGACGGTGGCTACTATAAGGATCGTGGTGAGGACGGTGTTGACCCTACTGAGTACAACACGTTCAAGGAGTTCTTTGACGCTGCCAACGGGTGCGGTGCAGAGTACTACTATGTCTTCAAAGACGGTGTGTGGTACTGTGGTGACTGCTACGGTCGCTGGGGTGACGCAGGCGGTATCAGCGGCAAGCTCGTGCCCTACGCTGAAGCACTGGAGATCATGGCTAACGAACGTGAAGCGGAGGAAGCATAATGAGTAAAATGAGTGAACTGAGCTACGACATTGAGCAGCTCTATATCGAAGGTCTGAACGCAGGGCAGATCGCCCGTGAGCTGAACTGTCCCAAAGAGATCGTGCTAGATTGGATTGCAGATCAGAGTCTGAGCGAGTGCGAGGACAGTACAGATCCCTACGATACGATCAACAGCTGATAACCCATTGGTTGACAGGGTCTTTGTTTGGTGCTATACTACGAACATGATGAATAAGGAGCGAGCAATGGAAATCACGATCCAAGGACTGAACAAGCGTCAACAAGTGCTGGCAGACATTATCTGGGCCTGCGAGACTCGCAAAGAGATCAATACCTTTATTCGTAGTCTGCCTACTATTCAGCTTCAAGACGAAGCCAAGAGCATTGTGGACCTTATGATTCTTGCTACGATCGAACAGTGCTACGACGGTCTAGGCAGTATGGACGAAGCCAACGCAGTGTTGCAAAAATACAACAAACGATAACCCGTCGATTGACAGGGTTTCTGTTTAGTGCTATACTATAGGCTAAGTTAAACAAAAGGAGCGACAATGAAAGAACTGAACGAATTTGTAGAGCGCGAGAACAAGTGGTCCGCTATCTTTGGTAGCCCTGCACTGAGCCTTCAGAGTGCGGCAGATCGCAAGAAGATCGCTGGTAAGATCGACGCTTGCCTGAGCCCTGAGAACTTAACCTGCGATGGCGAACTGACTCGCACACAGGTCAACGCCAAGTTCCGCTTCTTGACCAAGGCCGCAGAGCAACTGATGAAGTTGGATCCCTCTGTTGAAATTCACGAATACTACTAAGGAGCGAATATGCCTAATTGGTGCAATAACAGTGTCACAATCAGCCACGCTGATTCTACTAAACTAGAAGCCCTTGCGGCTGCTGTGAGAGAAGGCAAGTTCTGTAATCATGTGATTCCAGTGCCCGAAGATCTGCAGATTGTAGCAGGTCGAGTGGGTGCAGATGACAACCCAGATCAGATCGAACTTGAGCGTCGCGAGCAAGAGAATCTGAAGAAGTATGGAGTCAAGCATTGGTATGACTTCTGCGTAAATCGCTGGGGCACCAAGTGGGATGTTGATGCCTACGAAGGTGAGAATGTCAAGGTCAAGGACGGTGTGCTTGAGTTTGGTTTTGATAGTGCGTGGAGCCCGCCAATTGGTATCTATGAAGCATTGGTAGAGGACGGGTTTTCTGTTCGTGCTTACTACTATGAATCCGGTATGTGTTTTGCCGGTCGCTGGGAAGACGGTGATGACGACTTCTACGAGCTCGGCGGTATGAATTCTGATCAAGTCAAATCAGAATTGCCAGAAGACTTGGATGAAATGATGGGCATTTCAGAGTCTATGGCGGAATGGGAAGAAGAGAATGAAGAGCAATAAAGAAAAAAATCAAGAACACGCTCGCAAAGAACTTATGCGGGTGCGTCCGAAACAGCCCGATTACGACTTCAAATCTGTTGAGGAAGTCGTAAGGAAATGGGTACGAACACGCCTGGAGGAACATGAGTAAACTGCAATTGTTTGGTCGCCCTTGGGTAGTATTCGATGCCAATAACAAAGATCATCGTCGTTGGTTTGCCAACTTTAACAAGCATCTAAGTTGGAAGGACTGCCCTGTGCGGTTCGTAGTCAACGAAGATCACGGCGATCTAATCACACAGATTCAGCGTAGTTTGATCCAGTTCTATGTGGACAAGGAGTTTGGACCCGAAAAGTGCCCGCACACACGGACCAAACCCGGTGTTGTAAAAAAGCCACAGAAGAAATAACCCTACGGTTGACTGGGATACCTTTTGGTGCTATACTATAGGCTAAGTTAAACAAACAGGAGCTGAAATGAACTACACTCAAGACCAAGTCAACGCAATCGTACAAGAAGCCCTCGTTGAGGCCCGCAAAGGTGCTGAGCAGGCCCTGGCCAAGTACGGTGATCGTGACGCTTGCGGCTTTGCTTGGACTAACATCTACAAGATCAAAGGCAACACCAAACTGGGCAAGATGCTCAAGGCAGCAGGTGTGCGTCAGGACTACACCAAGGCTTTCCAGCTGTGGAATCCGTCTAAGATGCCCGTCCAAAGTGTAGGCATTCTGGAAGCGGGTGCCCAGGCGGCTGCCGACGTGTTCCGCAAGTATGGCTTCGAAGCCTACGCTGGTTCACGTTTGGACTAATAAATGGTTCGAGCTAGCCAAAAGAGGTTGACAGTTGGCTAGCTCGAAGTTATACTAACGATAATGCTTAACGAAGCAGACATTTTTTACACACACAGAAAGGCAATTTAAAATGGCTACAGATAAACTCTTTACAGTGGTTGGTACTAGTTCACTCGACGGTGTTACCAAGGTTCGTTTCGCTAACGACACCATGCGCACCAAAGTACTGCAGAAGCACGGTCACACCGACATTCTGCTCGTTGAGCTGCCTGAGCCTATGAGCAAGCTGGACGCTGTCAAGGCTATTCAAGGCGATGACCTGTTTGCAGGTGCAGCTTCCCAAGCAGCAATTGCAGACTATCTCGACGCTAAGGCTCCCAAAGAGAAGACTGTGAAGTCTACTCCTAAGGCCAAGGCTACTGCCACTAAGGCACCTGCCAAAGCCAAAGCAACTGCAAAGGTTGCTGATACTTCCGACATGGAAGACGCTCCGTTCTAAACCAACGCCCCGTATCGAGTGCAAGATTAAATACTATATGAGATACGGGGTATCCTTTTCCAAAGACTATCTAGATGGTAGCGTAGTTATTCGAGACTTCAAGAGCATTCCTGAAGGCCGTGTATTCGCTATCATCCCACGTGATAACAGACACGAAGCTGAGCAAATTGCTCAACAAATCTGTGACCTACTAAACAAATCTGACACAAAATGAGCTGGGAACAATACGAGGTCTGGGCCACTGTTGAAGGCACGGATGAACTTGTTGATACTACCAAGAGCCTCAAAGAGGCACGCCACTTGGCTAAAAAGGCAATCAATGAAGGCGCTACGGGTGCAACAATCTACCTAGAAACCGCCGATGGTGACTATGAAGAAGTTGACAGACTAGAAGCCTGATCGTATAATAGAACATCCGCCCGGATGGTGAAATAGGTAGACACAAGAGACTTAAAATCTCTCGCTTTAACAGGCGTGCCGGTTCGATTCCGGCTCCGGGCACCAAACGTAGGGCCTCTAGCTCATGTTGGTTAGAGCAGTGGACTCATAATCCATTGGTGCGGAGTTCGGCTCTCCGGGGGCCCACCAAAATGTGACCGTAGCTCAGTAGGATAGAGCATCGGCCTTCTAAGCCGACGGTCGGGGGTTCGAATCCCTCCGGTCACGCCAATTCCCCTTCGGTTGACAGGGTTTCTTTTTGGTGCTATACTATAGGTATAGTAAGGAGCAAAAGATGCAAGCTGTAATCAACCTAGCAATTGTTATGATGCCCGTGATTGTCATGGGTTTGGCCTTGATCATCAAAGGAGAGTTCTAATGGGTTTCAAGGTTCTAGGATTCACTGAAGATCTCTTGCAGGGCTACAAGGAGCGCAAGGGCCTAGAAGGGCCGTTCAACTTTGGCGGCAGAGTGTTGTATTATGACAACAAAGAGGGCAAGTATTGGGACCCTAAGACTGACTTCTACGTGGACTACGATGAGTGGTTTCGGTTGACAGGGCTGATGTAACCTGTTATACTATGTTCATAGCGTAAACAAACAGGAGCGAACCAAATGTCCAAGCTACTCATTTCCACCCAATACCACGAGAACTACGGCTCTGCAGACGAGCCCTACTGGAAGGCCAAAGGCGGTTCGGACTATGTGGTCAAGAAGTTCAAGGGCGGTATGGCTGATGCTACCCTGGCAATCATGGCTCTCCGTGATCAGATTGAGAGCGACAACGACTTTGTTCGCGAGTACATCATCGACTTCCGCATCGTAGCAGATGACTACCTCACTGAGTTCGAAAAGAGTCAGCTGGAATACGAGGGCAAGATCACCTATCCGGCCAAAGAGCTTGCGTGGTAACCCATCGGTTGACAGGGTTATTCAAAGATGCTATACTATGGGTATAGTAAGCAATAAGGAGCGCGAAATGAGAAAGTCAGCACAACAAAAGTTCAACGAGTACCTAGAGGACTGCCGTAAGAGCACACAGGCAGTGAATCAAGTGATCGAGACCTCTAAAGACTTCTACGGTGACTATGCCTATGCCACTGGTTACCTGAGCACAGTCCTGCAGGAAGTGATTGCTCAACTGCCCAAGGCCAAGCGCGAAGAACTGCGCCAGCGGTTTGCCAGCAAGGCACAGGAATTCACTGTTCGCAAGGAGTATGTATGATTGACTTCATGAATCAGGATCGTACAGAGACCTTTGACGGTGTTGAGTACTCAGCACGCCACGGTTCACCCTTTGATCGTGGCTCAGCTGACAGTTACTACCACAGAGCCCGTCGTCCGCACTATTTTGAAGGTGCCACTTATCAAAGTCCGGAAATCATACCTGCTAAAGGCAGTCCGGAGTGGTTTGCTTACCAAGCAGGCTACGATTGGAACGAGCAGTTCGGTGACAAGAAGGATTGGGGCTAATAACCCATCGGTTGACAGGGTTATTCAAAGAGTATATAATTAAGGCTTAAACAGTAACACAAAGGGAGCGCACAATGTCTAAAGTAAATTATGATTCTTTCTCCAGCTTCGACCTCAACGAAGCCTGTGACTTCTTTGACTCAGAGAAGCAGAGCAACTGGAAGAAGATTAACCGGTTCATCGTTGCAGATGAACAAGAGTACACTTCTATTATGGAGAAAGAGTTTGACTATGACGAAGTAGGTGAAGGCGAGTACGAGGCCTTTATGCGCGGCGTACAGTATGCGCTTACCCGGATGAACATTGCCTTAGATGCCGCAGACCTGCCCTTGGAAGTAGCACAGATAGACTTGGTAGAAGGCTATGGCTATATGTTAGTGCGCACTGACGACACTCCTGAGAGCTTTGTCAAACGAGTGTTCAAGAAGCCCGTGCTAATGGTAGAGAGCTGGGTAGACTAAGGGGTTGACAGGGCCGCCAAAGCCCTGTATAATACACACATCAACAACGCAAATAGGAGCGAACTATGAACGTACAAGCAATCAACACTGCCCTGATCACAGGCACATTCACCAACGACGAGCTCAGCTCAATCATCGACGCTGTCAAATACGCTCGTGCCAACCTGGCCAAGACTACCAAGTTCAGCCTCAAAGTTGGTGACAATGTGAACTTTACATCCAGCAAGACGGGCCGTAACGTCACTGGCTTTGTGACCAAGATCGCCATTAAGTATGTGACAGTCAAGACAGTGCAGGGTCTGTGGCGAGTGCCTGCCAATATGCTCACCAAGATTGATGAGCCTGAATTGGCATAATTATAAGCCAAAAGGCGTTGACACACAGCGCCTTTGATCGTATAATTAATGTTTTAACACACATTGGAGCGAAACACAATGGCAAGTAAATTCAAAGTTCTGGGACTAGAAGACACCAAAGCTAGCAAGGGCACTACCAAGAGTCTTGAGCAAGACACACAAGCCCTGCGAGCCCGAGAAGCAGAACTCAAAAACGTCACAGATGAAGAGATCATTGAGCGACTGCGTAACCGTTTCCAAATCCTGGAAGACATGACCCGTGCTTGTAAGAAGGGTGATGTACGTGCTATGATTGTCACAGGCCCTCCAGGCGTGGGCAAGAGCTTTGGCGTGGAGAAAGTACTGTCAAAGCACGATGTGTTCGCAGATGTAGCACAGAACGAGAAGCTGAAAAAGTACGAAGTGGTCAAGGGTGCTATGAGTGCCATTGGACTCTACAAGAAGCTCTACGAGTACAGTGACAAGAAGTGTATCCTAGTGTTTGACGACTGCGACTCAGTACTGCTTGATGACCTTAGCTTGAACATTCTCAAAGCCGCACTGGACAGCTCTAAGAAGCGTACCATTCACTGGAATACTGATAGCCGTTTGCTACGTTCAGAAGGCGTGCCCAATAGCTTTGAGTTCTCAGGCGGTGCGATCTTCATTACCAATATCAAGTTTGATCACGTCAAGAGCAAGAAGCTGAAAGATCACTTGGAAGCACTAGAGAGCCGTTGCCACTACTTGGACTTGACTATTGACACAGAGCGTGAGAAAGTCTTGCGTATCAAGCAGGTAGTTTCAGAGTGCGGTATGCTGGACGACTATGAGTTCACAGAAGAAGACAAGCTAATGCTCATAGACTTTATTGATAACAACAAGAAGAAACTGCGTGAATTGAGTCTCCGTATGGTACTCAAGCTAGCAGACTTGAAGAAGAGTATGCCAGGCAACTGGCGTGCTGTAGCTGAGGTAACTTGTATGCGTCGCTCCTAACACTGCATACAGGTTGGGCTGTTGTGTAGCCCTGCTAGATAGGAAAGGTAAGTCCGATTCGCTCCCGGCACTGTATTTAGCGAAACCTCTAAGAAACGCTGGGAAGCGTTTCTTTTCCCCGAGTCCGATTCGCTCCCGGCTCGGGGATTTTTTTTGGTCGAGGTGGTCGGCCTGCGCGGTGACACAAGGTGGGGGGTCGGGGTTTACTATTTTATTATTAGTGGCATTTTTACAACAGCTTAACGCCTTAGTGGTGCAAAATCACCAGGCCACCGATAAACTTTCCGTATATTAAAATTTTTGCGCGGCAATTTTTTTTGGGCTGTAGACCCATTTCGGGCTATATAATATACTATGCTACGGGACGGTGAAATCATTCAAATACAGGATCGCTACTATGTATACAGTGCGGCCGAAGATACCTTTTATCCTGCACCCACTGACAGCCAGTATGATTTTCAGCGTTTTGTTATCTTTATCAGCGTGATCTGCTTGATAGCGTGGATTTGCTCTGTGATATTGGAACGTTAGTTTTTCCCCGGTCTTTAGACCCTGCTCGCAGACGCTAGTCTAGCGGGCGGATTAACTGTTAATCCCACATACTACGGAACTCACCGTTCATTCTTATAGCAGTATATGTACACTCTGCTAGAAATTCAAAGTGATCACGCATTAGTTCTACCACTGTGTTGTACTGTTCTTTGAGCACACGATCATAGCAACTCTGTCCAATATCCACATAGTATGAACTGTTTAGACCCTTGCGCTCGCCCAATTCAGGAAATACAGCACGGGTAAACCAACAGGTTTCAGCTAGAGCCAAGGCTGCTGATCTTGATGCTATGGTTAGATATTGTTCAGCGTAGCTGGGTTGGGGTTGCCAATTGGGGCGATCTAGACGCTGTGTGAGAATTTGGCACTGATAGTCGCGTATAGCAGGGGGAATTGTCCAACCCTGCTGTTCGTAGCATTCATCTAAGATACGACCTATTTGATCTCGTGCCCACATACTGTATTTATGGGCTTGAACCGTTTTTTCGCTTCGCTCGCTGCTTCGCAGCTTTTTTGGCCGCTGGCGCTTCGCGCTATTTGTACTCGTAGTTCACGGTGTCTGAGTTTTCCTGCAGAGTTTCTGCACCGTTGTTATGGTGGAATCTGCGAGCCATTTCTGTCTTGGGACTCAGTGTGACAAAACGTGTGATTGTGGTTCTAGTTTCTTTCACATACTGTTTGGCTGCTTGGATCAATCTGCGGCCTGCGCCTTTTTCATAGCTCCAAATAGTGTAAAAAGCCGCCACTCGATCACCCAGCAAGCCCAGCTCAGTTTCTGTGGTGGGCACGTCAGCTAGATAGGCCACACAGACCACGGCTGCAGGACGTTCGTTTTCTATTAGTACTAGAATTTCTGCGTGATCGTGTACACGGCTGGCAGTGGGTATGGCTGGACGCACAGGGTCATCTTTGACTAGGTCCAATAGGGGATCGTTTAGGCAGTTTATTACTTTGAGCATGATGTTTTCCGGCATTATATGACTACTTATCTCGTTTCAGATTAAAACTAGATTACACTTCGTCATCTGTGCCCAAATTGTTGATCAGCTGTCTAAGTTTTGAACTTTCTACCTGCGCTGGAGTCTTTTTAATAGCCACACCAGCTAGAGGATCCAGCCCTGGTTTGGGCTGTGCTCGTTCCCAGGGTTCTTGTGTGCTGGTGCGCTGTAGACCTGCCAAAATGCTAGAACCTTTGGTTGCAGGCTGTGTGTCAGTTTGGCCTTCTTCTCCGGGATCTGTGATACGCAGAGTGTCAATGTCAAAGTCCAGGTCAATCTTTTGCCCTACACCGCTTGATGAACGTGTCTTCATTAGCTGTATTTGATACTTGCCACGTTCACGCATAGCTCTTGATGTAAAGATACCAAACACGTTGTCTGCTGTTTGAATCTTTGATAAACCACCTGAAATATGGCTATGATCAAACTCTACTTCTTCCACAGCACCACGGTTCAACTGTGCGGCAGTGACCAGCACACAGTTCTTTTCCACTGCTAGGTTACGTAGCTCTTCACTGACAAACTTGTCCTTGATAAACAAGTTTTCTGCTGAAATCTTGCGGCTGATAGGCATGAGCAAGTCCAAGTAGTCTACCAGCAGAATGTCTACTTTACGGCCCAGTTTGATTTCATACTCTTTGAGATAACTGCGCACATCATTGGCCGTTTTACCCGAGGGCATATATTTGACCTGATAAGTGCCTGATTTTTTGCCTATGACCTTGACACGCATTTCAACTTCGTCAATCTGCTTGAAAACGTCTCTGGCGGGGATTTCTGTGATCATTGAATCCACACGCATACTCACAAGTTCTTCTGAAAGTTCCAGTGTTAGGTAAACCACATTATAGCCCTGTAGTGCCCAGTTCACTCCTAGGTTAGCCAAGAACAAACTCTTACCTGCACCCGATCCGCCAGCAAAGATATTAAGCTCACCTCTGTTCATTCCACCAAACAGTTTCTTGTCCACAGTGTCCCAACCTGTTTTCATTTGGCCGTTTTTGTCTTTGATTTTCATCAATCGACTGCGTGGATCAGCAAAGTAGTCTGTGCCCATGTCTTTGGTTAGACCCACTTGCACAGCCTGTTTGACTAGGTCTTCCACAGGGCCATATTCACCTTTTTCTAATAGGTCCGCACTCTTTAGAATGGCACGTTCTAGTCCTTTGTGTCGTATGAATGTTTCAAAGTCTTTGAGCAACCAGTCGTAGTGTTCTTCTCTGAGATCTGTGTGTTTTTCTAGTTCCTGCCCAGTGGCTGCTGACACAATTTCATATGTGGGCAACACATTATGTTCTACCACATAGTCATTGATAAACTTGGCTGTGTTTTGTAGCTTACGATCAAACAGTTCCTGATCAAAAATTGATTGGCAACGCACAAATGTTTCTGCATCGCTCAGCATCATTTCTAAGTATAATTTTTGGATATCATATCCGTAGTCTGCATTTTGTCTAGTAGTCATTGTAGTAATATATATGCTTATTTGTACTTGGTTATAAAAGAATGTCCAGTTTTAAATCTATTGGCGATTTCTAATTGTCTGTTATTGTGATCTTGCAGTTCTATGCTGACTTCTGGATCTTCGTCTCTGACCACAATCATTTGACATAAAGGAGTGCCAGCAGGAATATGCAACTGCCCTGGACGTCGATGTATCTGTATAATAGCATTGACGTCATAAAAGTCTCCGGGTTCTAGAATGCCGTGTACTGCGCTGAAATCTGGTTGGTCAGGGTAAGGTATGGGCATAAACAACAAGCGTAGACCTTTGGGCACTGACACGGTCCAAGGTGTGCAGATCTTTAACAGTGTTTTAAGGCTGTTGGTAGGTGTAGGCACTGTCAGAGCTGATTCTGTGCCAGAGAACCAACCTACTAGGCTACGATCAAATCCTCGGGCTTTGAGATAGCTGTCAATGCCTTCAGGAATGGCAAATTCAAACTTGTTAGGGTCTGAACCTGTGTTAACAGTAATATCAAACCAACTGGGCAGAATATAACCTGTTTGCATTATGTTCTGCAGGCCAAAGCATTTGACAGTGCCTGACACCTTTTGAATTTGTCCTTGTTGTTGACTAATTTCTTTATAGGCCTGCGCACTAGATCGCATCCATTCAAACCTATGTTTCTTGGCCGGTATAATTGGATACTTTTCTAGAACTTCCGGCAAGCAACTGTAAAACTTAATCTGTGGTTGTTTAAAAAACATTGTACGTCTAATCCTGTGTTTTAGGGAACCAAGTTTTGGCTCTTAACTGTATCTTTAATCCGTTGCTTTCTCGACTGTTGACAATATTGTACAGCGTGGATAATCTACCATAGACTTGTTGTGCGTCATTGGCATCTTTGATGCCTTCGGCCCATTCTGGAAAACTAACACTCCAGCCAAACTCTAAAGCCTGTTCAACCAGTCTAGCACCTGCTTGATCTCTGTCTGGTAACACGATTACTTCTCGACCTAATTGACTGATCAGTCTGTGCTGTTGATCGCTAATTTCTGCACTCATAACACTGACTCCGTCAACGCCAATAGCGTCAATGGGTCCTTCTACCACAATCACATATTGTCGATCAGCAGTTTGTCTATCAAGATTAAACACATATCCTGGTTGCTGTTCACTGATATACTTGGGCTTGCCGGCAGTGACTTTTCTAGCAGTATAACCCACTATGCGACCTTGATAGTAAAAAGGTATGATTAATCTGTTGGTAAATCCTTCTTCATCAGTCCAATGAAAGTTGTAATCTTCTAGATATAAATTTCTAGAATGCAAGTATTCTAGTACTGGCATTAGTTCTTCTGGAGGATTGTCTAGATATTCTACGATAGGTCTAGAACCCAATGGTAGAGCTTTATCTATAAAGACTGGCGTTTCTAGTCGTTGGCTTTGATAGTCCGAGTTTTCTTCAATTCTCAATGCTTCAAGACTGCATTTGGTAATTAAGTCATCTGCAACTGCCAACCACTGTAATAATTTTTTAAACTTAATTGATAACTTTCTACCTGGTTGCCAGCTGGCTTTAAATCCACAATTAAAACAGTGATAACTAACACCCTCATTGATCATTATGCCACCACGCTGCCTAGTGTCGGCACTAGTGCCATTATGATGACAACACACTGCGTTAAAGCTGACCCAGCCGCTGGGAGTGGTCTTTCTTTTAGCGGGAAGGTAAGAATGTACAGTGTCTATGATTAGATTCATAGACTAATTTTACTGTATTATTACTAGTTTGTCAAACTTTCCGGTGTTTCCTGTGCTACGAATATAGCTGATTCTTAACCAAACATAGTCTGCATTGTTGGCATAAGATTTGGCCAAAGTAACAGTTGAGTCAGCAATTGAAAACTCTTCTAGTGTTTGCCATTTGGTAGCAGTATGACTAGTAAGGTCTTTGGTGACTTCAACTTTAACTTGTGCTGCCAATCCATTATTGTAAAAATTTACTGTAAAATTTGTTGGCAGTATTGCTAAATCATTTCTTGGATCAACCTCGATACTGTCACTGTAATAAGTAATCACATCCGATTGTGTATCGTGTAAATAGGTAAAATTAGTGTATGTTCTAGCAGTATCTACTACAGGATTAATAGTGCCCAGCAATTCTAACGAACCCATTGCATTAAACTGTGTATCAGCGTACATTAGATTAGTTTGCGCTTCCTGACTAGCAGTCAATGCATACTTTAAAAACTGCGGGGTTATATCATCGAGATCAGTTTTAGGTATGCTAACAGTAGCAAGCCCTTTAGTTGAGCTAGCTGTTAGTTGATAAGGACTATTCGGTAAAGGAGTGTTATTAACATCCATTACGTGTAGATCGAGCTGATCAAAATCGCTGAGATCTATGCGCTTTTGTTCATTGTTTTTGATGTCGAATTCTAGGGTATTATCGTACCCTTTATAAATTTTTACTGTTCGTTGATACACGATTCTCCACTCCAGGGGCGAGGATGCCACATTAAGATTAACCGAAATTCTATTTGAATATAAATAACTTGAAATTTTTTGCATTTGGTTTAAAAGCCTCGTTACTATTTATATGGCTAAATTAAGAGATAACATACAAGAACAACTACCATTTATTTCTGTACTGCATTATGGGGGAGAAGAATATGTAGGAATCGTGGTCAATCAAGATCAATTTGTT
>JACCDY011436281.1_pt1 | contig 22079 bp, 23 predicted proteins | sample 7446391 | NCBI WGS metagenome assembly JACCDY01 (sample SAMN15323451, study PRJNA562643) | freshwater metagenome | isolation source: river surface water | place: USA:Blue River Watershed | collected 2017-08-18 | reverse complement strand
ATATAAATCAAATTTTGTAACCCATCTAAGACCTGCGTTATATATATATTATCAGTAATATACATTTTAATCAATTATACTCGACACAATGTCTCGACCATTTAAGGAATATGAAACTGATTCACAGGTGAGTGGTGGCAGCGGCTCAGATTCATCCGAAAACGGCAAAGCAGATCCCTTTCAACCATTTGCTGCTCCAAATCTGGCACCTCCACCACAACCAATTTATGCAACGGATGGTGATATGACTGCACTACCTAATGCAATTCTCGAATGGCGTAAGATTCATTCAAGCATGGAAGAGCTCCGACATGAGATGCGTGAGAAGAAGAAACAGGCCTCAGTACTGGAAGAGTATATATTACGTATCATGAAAAAGAATAATATCGGTGCACTCGATCTGAAAAACACCGGTGGTCGCATTCTCTATAAGAAAGTCAATCGATCCGTTGGAATTAGTGGCAAAAATCTGGAGAAACTTGCAACGGAGCACTTCAAAGATGAATCGAAGGCACAAGAGTTCATCAAGTTCTTGAATGAAAAGAAGGAGAAAGTTGTGGCCGAAAGTCTCGCATACGAGAAGTTCTAATGGTGGCAGGCAAAATTTGATTCACGTGTAATCATAACATAGTATATAGCTCATCACAACTATATAATATCTTATTCAGCGTCCACACAATGGACCTTCTACCATCACTACCTTCAGCGGATGAATTAGCTAAAATGGATATATTTCCATACATTGAAAGTCGGCAATTTGAGTTCAAGAAAAGTATCGGTTTCACAGATAAGATTGCACCAACTCTATGCGCCTTCTTGAATTCTGATGGAGGATATATGATATTCGGTATTGAAGATACAACAAGACGACTCATAGGATTAAAGAATACATATAAACAAGTGGATTCATTCATCACGAGTAATGTAGATAGTATATATCATACAGCAACCATTGTGGAACAAGAAACAGGAAAACCAGTTGATCCAGAACAGATTAAGACATCAATTGTCGAACGACCAAATGGGACATATATTATCATTATTCAAGCTGTAAGGAAGGATGGAGTTCAGTATCAAATGAGTGATGGACATATATATTATCGTATAAATGCATCGAATTACCGTGTTAAGAATGAGAAGATATATACGGAGATTGAGGTGAAGAATCTACTGTCTCTCCAGAAGAAGGAATCTACGAAGAATTACACAAATTTGGTGAATTGTTTGAATACACAGATACGTGAACATGAAAAGATGATTCAACAGTTGGCTGTTTCATTAAAACAAATTAGTGCGTCGAAAGATGCTCTTGAAGGAAATTATAAGACTGTGGAACAGCTGTTATTTACCAAGATTTGTATTGAAAAAGACGCGGCGAGTGAGGTCTTAAGTCAGAAACAAAATCTATGTAGTAGATTATTCTCATTTATATGGTTCAAATAATACATTAAATAAAGTACACCCCTATATCATGACAATATTTTTAATGTATATTATATATTTAAAGTATTATACTATATAAATATAAAAATGGCAGATATTAATGAAGCGTTTGGTGAAGCAGGTAAAGCATGGGATATTAAAAGAGATGAACATACATTTAAAACATCTGTAGACGGTAGAAAAAAATCCTTAAAGGAAGCATTTAATATTGATTACAATACACTACAACCTCATCCCAAATTAAAATATACAGATGATGGATGTTCTCATTATATAAGTTACAAAAAATTATCACCATATACAAATACATTGGGGTATGATAAACACTATGTATTTAATCGATCTTCTGCTACTTGGTCTATCGACGAAAAATTATATATGGATTAGAAATATAATAAAATTGAAACTCGCGGATGCAAGATTATATATTAAACACATAATACAAAAGTACGTAAAATGTATAAGGTAGCAAAAGGTGCACATGATATTGTAGGTGATGAGTACGATAAGATTAAATATCTTATTGATACTGTTGAAGCCGAATTTATTAGAGAGGGTGCAGAACCATTAGAAACACCTGTATTTGAACGCACAGATGTTCTTCTAGGTAAATATGGAGATGAAGCTGATACGAAACTTATTTATCGATTAGCAGATGAAGGTGGAGAACTTCTTGCGTTGCGATATGATTTAACAGTACCATTTACACGATATATTAAAGAATCAGGTATAAAACAGATGCGTCGTTATAGCATCGGTAAAGTATATAGACGCGATCAACCAAATATTAAATCTGGGCGCTACCGTGAATTTATTCAAGCGGATTTTGATATATATGGAGAGAAACAGGATAATATGGTTGCAGAGGCGACTGTGCTTAATACAGTTGCACGTATTCTTAATAAACTTGGGCTGAAATTCACGATTTTACTGAATGATGTACGAAACTTGCAATATATTCTACAAAATATACTGCAAATTACTGAATGGCGACGCATTACACCGATTATTGATAAACTTGATAAACAATCATATGAATCTCTCAAAGAGGAATTTGTAGCGAATGGATTGACATCAGAACAAATTAATAAATTAGAAGAACTCCTGCAAAACCGCGAACCTCTCTTTGAAGATAGCATCGCCGATTTCAATAAACTCGCATCAATGGCAGATATATTTGGATTCAGCAATAATATACAATTCACTAATTCTCTTGCACGTGGACTAGATTATTATACGGGGTTTATTTGGGAATTCAAACTGGATGGTATTGCTTCAACAATTAGTGCAGGTGGACGCTATGATAATTTACTATCTGCACCAACTGTTGGAATATCAGTTGGTATCAGTAGACTTGCTTCATATATACCATACACATCCAATGATAGCGAATGGAATGAGACTTACTATGTGACAACTATTGGCAATGTGAACATAACAGATAAAATGCGAATTGTGAAGCTATTACAGGATACTACACAGTCTCCTGTATTATATACATTGAGCGATGAAAATAGGAAGTTGATTAAAGTGATAAACCAGTGCTGTAAGGCATATACAAGATATCTTGTTGTAGTGGGCGAATCAGAGATGAAAGATAATAAATATATTTTGAAGGATTTGAAAGAAAATACACAGGTCCTGTGTTCGTATAATTTCTAAGGCGTGAATAAAATGCTTTCCGAATGTTCACGTGCTGTTATTGAATCCATGACTGATATGGGATCAACTGGACCCGCCTATAAGAAGGAGACTTATATGGATTTTGTAAGCGCCCTTCTTGCATTTTTAGTGGCTATTGTTCTTCTCTCTTTTGTTGGAAAGCTCCTGTGGAATGGTGTTATCGTGGATCTCTTTGCATTTGCTAAACCCGCACGAAGCGTCTGGCAAATACTCGGTCTCCTCGTGTTCATCGCACTCATCCGTCCTTAGGTACCGCGGCTTAAAGACCTTCGCCCTTCTGCCACAATGTATGGATTCTTCAAATTAATCTATATTGTATCTATTTCCCTCAATAAATAATTACAATATATTTAGTAAACAATGGACGTCATAGGTACAGCTCCTATAGCAACAGCTCCTGTAGCTGCAACTTCATTACTTAATACAGCAAGTACTACAACAGGTGAAGTACCGGCTTCTGGTGGCATTGCATCAAAGATACCATGGAAGTATATACTTTTTACTGTTGCTATTGCGGCTGCTGTGGGATTGATTGCATTTATTGTAATTAAATCTCGTAAAACTGTTCCACTTAATGAAGGATTCGCTCCTGCTGCAACTGCCGTCAATACTATAACTCCTCCTGCTGCTGATCAACTGTCTGGAGATGCTGCTGTGCTGTATAATGCTGTCGCTCCTTCTGCTGCACAAACTCCTGCAGGTCGCGCAGATTTAGCTGAGTTAGCTACACTCCTCTATAAAATGTCTGCTTTTCGCACTGATTTAGAAGCCCCTACAAAGGCTGTGAAAGCAACAATGGGAATACCATATACTACATCACATGATCGTGAACCCGTTGCTGAAATGACAGGACGCTGTTTAGCCAAAACAGTTCCAAAACGTGAATTAGATATTGCATTAGAAACCTGGCGTAATCGTGGACAAGCAGTTGTATATCGCCTAGCCAAAGCAGCAGGTATCGACACAGCACAGGCAGCACAGCAGTTCGCAGGTATCTGGCAGTCAGTTTATACAGTTGCGGAATCACAGTGCATCGCAGGTGAACCAGCTATTGCAGGCAAACCTGTGAGCCCCCGTGAAGCAGTTCCAAATGATATTGATATTATTGCGAGTGGTGCAGGTGCTCCATATTAAACCTGTCTAACTAATATAGTATAGTTATGAAATGAGACAGCAATTCTATAGGTTCATTATAAATGGTAAAGAGACTTATATTAATGAGAATACAATTATGAATTATACAAAGGAGAAATTCGCGGATTGTTTCAAAGTTAGTGTAGCAGATACATCAATTGTTACACGCGGCATTGGTATGCGTGAATTCCTATGTTGCCGTGAAGATAATCCTGCGACATACAATATACTTGAGAAAGATGCTGTTGCTGTCTCAGAGAACTTAAAGAAATAACACGCAATAACCTAAACTGCCGGCGCATTATATATATAATCCAAGATGGCGTTTGTTGCTGCTATGAATTCTCCTGATCTTACTAAAACTGGTGTAAATGGTTCCGCTGTATACACTGAAGAAGGTGTCGGCGATAGACGTGTAACCCTTTTCACCATGCTTAATCGTGGTCTCGAAGGATCATATATTGAAAAGGAGATTGCTGCATGCAATTTAGAAGATCCTGCTGTTCTTCGCGATCTCTTCGTCATGGCTTTCCAAACACGTGATATTCGCGGCGGCAAAGGCGAGAAAGACCTATTCTACAAATTCATTACCACGCTCCACAATACACACCCTGCACATATTGTGAGTCTGGTGCCACTTATCCCTACATATGGATGCTGGCGTGATATGTGGGAGCTCGCCATTAAAATCCCTGCAATTAAACCAGCGATTATGACACATACAATCAATACTTTTAAAGCAGATATGGATGCACTTGCAAACGGGAAAAACGCGGAGATATCCCTACTTGCTAAATGGCTTCCACGTGAAAAATCGACAACATATAAAACACTTGTCGCCGATATTGCAGAGGCTCTTATTACTGATCGTAAAGGTCGCCAAGCACAACTTACTGAATATCGTAAACGCGTTGCACGACTCAATAAAGCCCTGAAAACCACCGAAATTAATATGTGTGGTGGGTCATGGGCAACTATTGTACCTGAACATGTACCTGGACGTTGTCTCAAAGGTCATATGAAGGCATTCTTCAACCAGAAACGCGGTTCACCACATGAACGTCGTTATCCTGATTCTCAAGACCGTGAAGAATGCCGTCAACACTTCGAAGAATTCACTCGCGGACTTGCAGCAGGTACCAAGAAAGCAAATGGATCACAAACAGTTATGCCACATGAAATTGTCTCAGAATTACAGTACGGTGGTCTTACTAATGATGAAATTGGTATCCTACAAGGGCAATGGGATGCGATTCGTGAACTAGTATCCGCTGCTGGTGGTCTACGTGCATGTGTCCCTATGTGTGACTTCAGCGGAAGCATGAGTGGACTACCCAAACTAATCTCTCTTGCACTAGGCATTCTTATCAGCGAAGTAAATGCACCCGCTTTCAAAGACCATATTCTCACATTCGATTCAGAGCCAGCGTGGCACTCTTTCGTAGGTCATACTACAGTTAATGAAAAACTGCGCTCCATTAGTGCATATCTTGGTCAAGGTCTGAGCACGGATTTCTATAAAGCATGTATGCGTGTACTCGATAAAATGGTGGAGGCTCGTGTACCAGTTGGCGAAGAACCCGCAGATCTTATTGTACTCACTGATATGGGTTGGGATGCAGCCTCGTCTGGTGATAAACGTGTATGGAATTCACAAGTAGAACTTATTCGTAATAAATTCAAGGAAGCTGGTGAACAAGTATGGGGTACTGGAAATGGATGGACTCCTCCACGCATTGTTATTTGGAATCTTCGTGCAGAATTCAAAGACTTCCACGCGAAAGCCGATCAAGAAGGTGTCGTTGTTCTCTCTGGTTGGTCTCCTTCTGTACTGAAGGCCCTGCAAAAAAGTGGTGTACAATGTATGACTCCTTGGCAAGGAATGCGTGAACTACTCGATGATGTTCGATATGATCCTGTACGATCCGCGATTGCGTCGATCTAAAGACCTGTGCACATATACATTGTAGATAGCATATACACAGCGCGCATAGCCTTACTATCTCACGGATACTGACCTAGGTTAGTGTATATGTAGTATCCATACAGCAATCACATTTATAATATAAGTATGGGTTGCTTAGTCGTTTATTAGTATTCATACAGCAATTAAATTATAAGGGATTTATAACTGAATACTGTCAATTAATGAGTGTTAATTTGTAATTTTTTCAGTTTGCTTTTAATGTTGTATATTGTTTCTGATGTTTGTACAGAATCGATATACTATGTAATGTGTTGAGTTTTCCATGGTTAATGTATGATGAATACTGTTGCGCGCATAATTAAGTATTCATACAGCAGAGATTTTTAATTTACAATATCATCGTTGAATGATACACTCCACCAGATTATATATGAAGAGATATAGTATACGCTTGTGCTATATTTCTAATGATTATATGATTTGAATCTATTATATTCCAAATATTCTTACAGCAATACTTCAATTCTTTAATTTAAAGGCGAAAATGAATGTTGTATAATGCTTCTTTATTCATTTGAGGAAGTGTTTGAATATAATAGTGGCCCAAGTGTTTTTAGTATCCGCACAGCAATACTATTCACAAAATAAGCATTTTTATTTTACAATGAAGTGGATACTGTTTCCCGAGAATATATAATATTATCAGGAAACAGAATCATGAATACAATTATTATTAGACATAATGAAATGGATGATTTGCGGCAAAAAAGTGCATACTTTGATGGAATGCTCCACTTTTATGAAATGAAGGGATCCACTGTCACTCCATTTAATGATAAAGGTGATATTATTCTAAATAGAAAAGAATTGGGTCTTACTTCAGCTGCGTTCAACGGTCTACGTCATGCAATATATAATGGCTATGTTCGCAATGAAGATACACGTGAGTTCTTGAAGAACTATTTCATGTTTGACGAGACATCATTAAATAATCCTACAATCGCTGTGCAGAACACAGCATCTAATATACGTAAGAAACCAGTTGCCAAAACAGTTAAAGTTCCAAATATGGATTATAATAACTACAATTATAATAACTCATACAATAATGCATACAATAATGCATACAATAATTTAAACAGTAATGTATCTAATAATACGCGCAATAATAACACCCTGCCTCCTCGCATTAAAATAAATAACATTAATGGCGAATACAACAACTTTAATAATAATACCATCCGTAAAATAAAAACCGCCAAAGCCAACTACAGTAAATATCACAAATCTGGTCGCCGCACTATGAAACGTAATATCAGAAAACGTAATAAAACTGTTCATCGACGCAAATAATCTACTTCGCACCAATGCGCGCAAAATATGCATCCATTGCTGATTCCACCGCCGTCGTCTTATCTTCCTCTTTCACCTGCTTCACCACCTTCGGTGCCTTCAAACCCTTTCTACCCAATGGTTTCGCTAACGCAGCATTCTGTAAGACTTGACTGAAGAATGTCGGTGCCTGATCACACATACGTTGTAATACAATGGAATCCCTTACTAACACCGGTGCAGCTGGTACTTTCCATCGTGGAACCTCCGCGCAAATCTGCAACATTAAACATAATACATCCTGTTTTCTACGCGCCGTTAAACCCGCTGTTGCTGATCTATAGAGATTCAAGAGCGCCTGATACTCTTCATGCATACGTACGAGTCCCTGTTGTGCAAGATCCTTATAGACTTCCGCTAAGACTTCCGCAATGAAATATCCCACATGTACACGCTTATTTGTTTTCAGGCCTGGTGGACCACGCTCAACTGTTGTTAGTGCCACTGCTGCAGCAGATGCGGTCTTCTTTCCTGTGGCCCCCATCTGCTGCACGAACTCCTTCTTGAATGCAGTCTCCTCCTCGAGTAACCATCGAAGCCAATATAATCCCTTCTCGGTTGCACCATCCAATATAGCAGCTACCATCTCATTTGCTGCGACCTTCATTATATCCATATCAGCACGAGGCTGCCATACTTTTGTAACAGCAGTTGCCTCAGGTGATCGTACAAGATTTTGTATCCATTGTTGATTACGATGTGTCGCAGCATCTATACGCGGTATCTTCGGTTTCCCTCTACGAGGACAGTCCTTCAGCACAAGTACTATCTCCGCAACACGCTTCTGATATCCCTGTTGACGCCACATGTCCTCATCCGCCATTGAACGAGAAAATGCACCCAATTCATTGAGACGCTTCGATAAATATACAAATACACGGGGTGATGCAATTCCTATATGTTCCAATGCATAATCATATAAGAATTTCTCCCATATTGCGAAGCCTCCCGAACATACTATATCAGCAGTATAATGCAATAGACGACCTCCTGCAACTGCACCATTATCCGTCATAGTTTGATAGAGTCCACGTATAACATCTGCTCCGATGTATCCCATACGAGTTCTTATGGGTTCTGCACCAGCTTTGGCAGAGAGCTGTGATATAATATCATTATCGGACTCATCGTCCGAGGAATCATCTTTATCCCAGAATTCGTGTGCGGGTTTTGTACGAGCTCTCCATGCTGTATTTTCTCCGTAATATGGATACATATTATCTCGTTATTAGTATAGAAGAAATGGCAAATACTCGTAAAACTCGCAAAGCTGGTGCTACTCGCAAACAAAATGGTGGCAAACGTAAACTCTCTCCTGCTCTCCGTGCATGGAATGAGAAGGTTATGAAACTCTACCGTACAATGAAGAAACGTAATCCTAATACTCGCCTCGGTGATGCTATGAAGGCTGCTAAGAAGGCATAAATGCCTTAATTTTGCACCCTATACGTAACTAACGTTCCGTGAAGGCTGCTAAGAAGGCTTAAAGACACACTTCACCTCACAAAATAAAATTGAATTCATATAATACTATATACGATACCATACATCCTATATAATATTATTCGCGGACAATGGAACAACTCCAAGACTTCTATTCAATTATACATACTACCACACCCATCGCCATACAACTCCTCACACTCATTCGTGAATTCTGGGCATCCAATAAAGATTTCTGGTTCTCCCATAAACCCATAGAATCATGGCAAACATACGAGACAACATATGAAGACTCCCTCAAACATAATGTATGCTTACTACTTCATTACGATCAAATATATCGCCATCCCAATAGCCTCATTACAAATCACAAGAAAAAGCTCGCAGCACGCTTTGCAACATATATCGCACTCAAAATGCTCCATAATGGACAATACGCAGCCGCTCCACCTCACGAAAAAGTATTCATACTCCTCGCATTAAGACATAATCCACAGCTCGCACTCAAAGAACTCGCACTCACCAAACTCTTACATCTTGTCACAGAAGAATCCTCTGCACCCAATCAACTATATATTCGCTTCCTCAATGCAACCATTTGGGATATTCATTCCACTAAACACACATGTGGATATCTCCCTGAATTATCTACATTAGATACACAAGACAGCTTTCATAACATCTTACAAACACCCATACATAATCCTGAATATGATCCTCAAACTACATACGATCGCTTGTATACACTATTTGAAGATGCCATTGTAAAGCAGGATTCCTCCACCATTGCCGTCAGTATTAGTGGTGGTGTGGATTCCATGGTATGTACGCATATTGCAAGAATTGTATGTAATAGACATAATAAACGCCTTATACTCCTCCATATTAATTATAATAATCGTGAATGCTGCGAACAAGAATGTGATCTCCTACGCTTCTTCTCACAATCCATTGGCGCTCCATTATATATTAGAAAGATAACGGAACTCCAACGAATCCGTACATCTTCACTGCGGACTCTTTATGAAGATATCACACGACGCATTCGATTCTCCTTCTATTCCTACTTCAATTGCCCCGTTATTCTCGGACATAATCGTGATGACTGCTTCGAAAATGTCTTCACAAATCTATCCAAACAAATACACTATGAAAATCTCTTTGGAATGCGTACATGTAGTTCAGAACAAGGTGTAACTGTCCTACGTCCTATGCTGTCTGTTGCAAAAGCTGATATTATACTGTTTGCAGATCATACAAATATACCACACCTGTTCGATTCGACTCCTGCATGGTCACAACGCGGTCAAATGCGTGATAAACTCATTCCTGCAATCCATACATTCAACCCTCATATCCTTCCTGGTCTTGAACAATTCATTAACCATTCTATATTCCTTTCACAACAATGGACCGTCGCTTTCAAACAATGGGTACAGTCATTGAAGAATAACTTCATACCATACGATACATTCTTCACATCAAATTATACACAACTCAACTTCTGGATACAATTATGGCAGCACCTCGGATTAACCAATAGACCCTCCAATAAAAGCTTCCATAATCTCATTGATACTATTCAAAAAGGTAGTCGCACTAATGGAAAATGCTCCTTGAATAAACAATGGAGTATCACATTTCATAAATCAGCAGGTATGTATATTGTACAACATGGAGAGACAGCATAAAATACACAGCATATATACTATTAATACGCAGCAGCACAGCAACATCATGGATCTTACACAGCTAAAAACACAGGTCATGACTATGATGATGGTCAACACAGGATCTCACAGTTCACAAAACAGTATATATAACATGTTATATACAATGCTTCTTGTAAATGTCATCGAATATTTTTTCAAAGGTATGCCAGTAGTTTGGAAACAGGTATGTGATCTCACTAAAGACTACTTCCAGAAAAATAAATCCGCTGCGATCACTAAATTCATCCCTGACAGTAAAACAACTGATACAGTATATGCCATAACTCTACATCGCAGCTACGATAAAACGGATGATAATAAATATGTCGAGAAAGTAGACGCAGTCATTGAATATATCTGTAATTCACAGGCAATTACACAGATCAAACTCGATAAACGCTATATTATTAATACGAAAGATGAGTTTCAACTTACTCCACAATTACGCGTGAAGGTAAATGAATTGCTATTGAATGATAAAGGTGAAATCGCTACCATACAACTCACCATTTTTTCAACTACATGGAATATTTCGCAAATCCGTGAATGGATTGATGAAATTCATCGTAATTATTGCTATGAGAAAAATAATAAACTTGGTAATCGTAAATTCTATTTCAATGAAATCCCCCTACCTCCACAAAAACAACTCAATATGTCTACAAGCAAATCCTCCAAAAATGCGCAAATGCAATCAACATATAACTGGGCAACTGCTCCAAAACAAATCACATTCACTATGAATGAATTCAAAACATCCAAGAGTTTCATCAATGTATTCGGTACACACGTCAATGAACTCAAAGAACGACTCGATCTCTTCGTAAATCACCCTGAATGGTACTCACAACGCGGTATTCCACATAGTCTTGGTATCCTTTTACATGGTATTCCTGGAGCCGGCAAAACATCCACTATTAAAGCCATTGCACGCGATACAGGTCGTCATATATTTAATCTTTCTTTGCGCGAATATACCACACAAAAACAACTCGTCAATCTCTTCTTCAATGAAAATGTTGCCGTTATGGGTGATAATGGACAACAACAAACATATACTATACCACTTAATCAACGTATATATGTCATTGAAGATATTGATTGTCTTACTAATGTTGTATATGATAGAGGCGCAAATACTAATCTCCCTGTAGATAATGGTGAAGGTGTAACACTATCCTTCATTCTTAACTTACTGGATGGTGTACTTGAAACACCTGGACGTATTCTTGTCATCACTAGTAACTATCCTGAACGCCTTGATAAAGCACTTGTACGCCCTGGACGTATTGATGTGAAAATAAATTTCAGTAATGCAAGCCGGCAACTTATTATGGAGGTTATTAATAACTTCTATAATATTTCTATTGGACTTGATGAAATTCCCGTGGCTCTGGAAGGTATGATATCTCCTGCGGAAGTTCTCGAAAGCCTTTGCACATACTTCAAATCATATACAGCTGCAATTGAACACATGTGCGATAAAGTGAAGAAAATGCCTGTACCACTACATATGACACAATCTGTTATTTTGCCTTCAAGACCTAATGTTCAAAATGATTCTCTTGAAGAGTCTGATGATGATCTATCTGTTTCAGAACAAGAAAATGATTCTGAGTTAGATAAAGAATCTGATTCAGAAATAGACTCTGATTATAATAATCCAAATTATCCTGCGGATGAATATACAAAACTTCTTTCAAAAATGAGTAAAAATAAAAAGAAAATTCTTAAGAAAAATAAACAAGAGGATATAGATATTACTCCACATGAAATAACAATCAAAGGATCATATAAACCCTCCAATGGAACTCTCCTCGAAGATATATTTAATGCATCTGATCTCACACCATCTTGCGGCCCTTCAATGCTTGATGAACTATATTCCACCAAAATAACTTCAATGTAATGATACATCAGCAGGGGTCTATTTCTTGCGCCAAATGTATATATATTCATGACGCTGCCCTTCATGCTTTATCTCACGCCCCACAGCAGCATTCACAGGATGACGATTCGATACAGGCAACTCCATCTTCTTATACAGCGCAGGCAACATCGGTACAACAGCATCATACATCTCCTCAGGCATATTTAGCGCCATATGACCTCCTCTACGTAATCCATCCCATGCACCCATAACAACCGGTCGCAAAAACTCCTGTAGAAATGCCTCTTTACCCACATAACCAGGCATTCCTTCATACTTTTCTATCATGAAATATGGTGGGCTCGTGAAAATGAGATCATAATCATATTTGGAGAAATCTACTGTCTCTGATGGCTTGAATATCATCTTTACGCGCTGTTTTGTACCTGTTATAGTATGCACTTCATCAACGAGCTTCTTATATGATGGCTCCATCTTCGTGTTTGCATCTATGCCAATGTATGGTATGTTCGCAGCCATTGCAGCTAAACAGCGGCCTCCCCATCCTGCACTAAAATCCAATATACCTACACGTGGTTTCAATGCACAATATACTTTCAATGCTTCACTTGGACGGAACTGATTAATAGATCCATAATAAAGCTGGAACATACTGTATCGCTGCTGTAAATGTTCATCTGCCTTGATACCTGAACGAATCTTTCGGATTTTTCCATTCAAATAATCGAGCAGTTCTGCATTACCAAGGGCATTATAGAATGATATACCACGCCGTGTTTTCGCACGGAGACGATGCTTCAGAAAAAAATAATCCAGCAACTTGAGCCCAGCACGACTAAAATCGGGTGCCTTCTTACATGTTGTTGCAAGCTCCGTTAATTCACCATAAGATTCACGGGCCTCCTTGCGAGTTATACCACGCAACTTCCGTGCAACCCTCTCTGCTGGCGGTCTCGTCAACTTTCGTGTCTTCATTTATATTATATTCATATTATAAATACCTAAATATATTTGTGCTATTATATATTATCCTACTATTACAATAGTTATTTATCTTTTATAAAGATGACACAATCGACTACATTTGTCCCCCTACAATTTCATATTAATGAAATATCCGCTGCCGACTACGAAAAAGTCGTTGCACCCTCATTTGAACGCATTATTACAACACGCGTTCGATCTGTACCAATTAAAAAAGAAATAATTGCGAATATTCAAAAGTATGAAGGATCAATGTTCTCTGAGCTATGTAGCGATGCACTTCTGGTTGATAATCGTATTTATATTCGTTATAGAACCATTATAATTAAAGGATTCCCTACATTATCAGTTAATCCTACTCTATATGTATTCCATAATGACGCATATGATAATGCAACAAATAAGAAGGATGACTACATATTTATTGAAATGAAAGCCATGATGCTTCTCGAAAAAGAAGAGCCTCTCGTTAATATTGATCAATTTAATAAGGATCTGCTGAAAATTATGAAATGGATTGTATTGGGTTATATTCTATTGTATATCTATATTGGTATTCAATATATTGCATCTATTAAATAAATTTGAGGGCGACGCCATACATATCTAAATATATATCATATATTATAAAGTATATAATACATATTTACACATACGATTTTCATATATGCAATTTGAAGACAGTGGGAATCGATTTGCTCTATTTGCGGAGCATTATCTGAAGCAAAAAGCAGAGGACTATAGTCACTCCTCGCAAAAAAAGAAAAACTACAATTTATTTCAACGAAAAAATAAAAATGTAGAAGGGCCTGGGCATGATTGGCGTGAATCGTCGATTATTTCACAATGGAGAGAATTGGATGCGCAAATACAGTCTAAATATTAATATGATTGATCGTAATCAATTACCATTAATATAAAATTGAAAGATTGAAGGTCTATTTTTTATGTACCCATCGTCTATATAAAATAATACAAAGTCATCATGCAATATTACGAAACACAATATCCCTCCGAGAATGAGCTCGTTGCCATTCGTATAACCAAAGTACACGACTATGGCGTCGAAGCCATTCTTTTGGAATATGCTGATGGTCCGCGTGGTATCATATACAATAAAGATCTCAGTCGTAAACGAATTCGATCCATTAAGGATGTAGTACAAATTGGACAAGAAACCATTGCAACCGTTATTGCTGTATGCCCTGAATCCGTTGATCTCTCTATACGCCACTGTAATAAAGATGACATTAAATCTGGATTATATAAGTTTGGTCGTCATAGATCTGTTCATAGTATTATAAAAGCGATTGCAATGATTAACTCAAATGATGACCTGATAAAGCTGCTGTATAATACTGTTGTATGGCCACTACAACGCCTTGAATTAGATGTGTATGATGAATTCTTAAAACTTCATAATCCAGATCATACATTGGCCATTGAAACACCCTATATAGAAGAGATTCGTAAACTCGTGAAAATACGCCTCCCTCCTCCTCGTGTTTCCAAATTCCGTGACATTTCTATAACATATACAAATTCTCTACAATCTCCTGATATCATTACACACTTATTACATACTATTAAACAGGACTATGAATGTGATATAATTGTTCTGTCTCCACCATTATATCGTATACAAGTTAATGGAGAATCGGATGAAGATGCTACACAACAATTGGATTTCATTCAGACGCGCATTGACTCCTTTGTTCCAGATATTCCTTCATATAATCCCTCCTTTTACACCGCTTCTGAATCTCCATTAGATTTAGCGAGTATTGCACAACATCAGGCAACAATGAATCTGGGGACTCTTGGTAATGTTAGTGAAGGAAAGTCTACCTTTGTACGGGCCCTATCAAAGATTGCTACACAACGTCATCAAAAAGAGAAACGCTTCAATATTACAATCAATCTTGGCTATGCTGGCTTCAAAATATGGCGTCATATTGAAACGGGCGATTTAACATCATCATCTAGTGCAACCCATACAATGGAAAATCATGAATTGTTAGGTCATTACAGTTTTGTAGATTGCCCTGGTCATGAAGCTTATTTGGCAACTATGCTCAGTGGTGCTGCAATCATGGATGCCGCAGCCCTCTTAATTGCATCCAATTCTCCCAGTATTCCACAGATTCAAACACAAGAACATTTAATTGCGGCAGAAACAACTGGATTGCAACATATCTTCGTTATTCAAAATAAGTTGGATGTAGTTGATTCTGCGGCAATTAAAGATAGTTTCGAAAAGATTAGCGCCTTCGTAACAGGTACAACCGCCGAAAATAGTCCCATCATCCCTATGAGTGCACAAAGAGAATGGGGTATTGAATATGCACTACATCATATCGCCTATAATATTCCTCCTCCAATACGTACATTTGATGGACCTGTTCGTATGCAAATTGTAAGATCCTTCGACATTAATCGCCCTACGAAATGGTCCGCGGCGGATTCCAAGATTCTCGGTGGTGTTATTGGTGGGTCCATTATTCGTGGTGTACTACATCCTGAAGATTTACTTGAAATACGTCCAGGGTTGTTCTTGAATGGTGAAGCTGTCCCTATTCTTACACGCGTTTCCACTTTGAATTGCGATGCAGAGAACTTACCATTTGCCATTGCAGGAGGCCTTATTGGAGTAGGTACTACACTCGATCCCGCATTAACTTCCGCAAATGCACTTGTAGGACAGGTTGCGGGTACACCTGGAACATTGCCAGATATCACCACGAATATTAAAGGTAAATTTAAATCATTTGACAGAAGTCAGTCCGCAGAAGATGATAGTGCAATTGCATATAAATTCAAGAAACATAAAGAAGGTGATAAGATACGATTCTGTGTTGGAAGTATGACAGTTACTGGTCGTATCTCCAAAGTAAGTGAGAAAGGACGCCGCACAATTAAACTAGATCGCCCTGTTTGTATTGAAGTAGGTCAGATGTGCAGCTTATTACGTTCCAATGGATCCCGTGAACTTCTTGATGGTATATTCACAGTTGAAGCAGTCAAACCATTCAAAAATGTACGCCCATTGCCCGCAGAAGATCTCGTATCCTCCTTTCATAGCATCGTAATGTCTCGCAAATATAATGTTATTGCAAATGATCTTATTGCAAACCCATTACCTCTTCCTAATTATAATTGTATGTTGGATGCAATTGAAACAAATATGGTGGAATCCAAACCGATTAGTATTAAACTTCCACCACCTACTGTACAACGCCTTCCCAAGAAAACTGCATGGTTAAATATTCCTGATATCCTGACTACCCTTAAAATATATACTCCTGTACATGAAGATGCTGTGTGCATCGATACTCATTTCCAAACATATCTTATAAATGAATTGTCTACAACCCTTACAGTAAAGAAGGACGGTCAATATATTCTTAGTGGGAGATTCACGGAAGCGAATTTCCGTACAATTCTGAAAAAATATATTCAAAAATACCATAGATGTTCACAATGTGGATCATGTAATACATCTCTAATTCGACGCGAACGTGTATCAATGATAGTTTGCAGTGAATGTACATCCAATTATTCCATCCTTGAATAAATCATATACTAGTAAATTTGAAAATATAAACTACTGTACTTTTTATTTGAGTATAGTGTATAATCTTATTACAATGAATATTTCAATGGAACATCCAACTCCTGTTAATGTCTTGCAGGATTATCGAGGTATATTCGATGAGTTTGCTATAACACCATTCATTACAGCCTTACCCGCGGCAGGGAATGATGAAAATCCTGTAAAAGCAGTATTTCAATCCGCTGCACAGTATATACATATAGCAAAAGCACTACTATTCGGTGATTTAGAAACAGCAGAAGCCCTATATGCAACTGCAGGTAATCCTGCTGAGATTGTACGGATAGCCAGCGGAATTAAAGATTTCGATTATGATGTATGGAAGACTTGGCAATATGATGTATATATGGATGCAATGCGCGCAAAGGTAGATGTCGATGGGGAGGCCTTCTTTGCTCTCCTTGATACTGGCGATCGCATCATTGTTGAACCACGAGATCCGAACAATATGTGTGGTATAGCTTTAATGGATCTACGTACGGAACTATTTAATAGTATGTGAGTCCATCAGACGCGTGGTACCTGCAAAAAATTGACAGTCGCTGCCAATAAATAAATGTCACATCCAACACTTCCGAATAAAGACTATACTATTTGGCCATTGAAAATGCCTCGCGCCATTCTCATTTCCATTGAAGGTAATATTGGTTCTGGTAAGTCTACCATTCTCGAACGTATGAAAGTAAAGTATCCTAACTTCCATTATATTCCTGAACCAGTAAGTGAATGGTCAAATTACATGAATGAATCTGGTAAGAATATTCTGGAACTCTTCTATGAAAACAAACAGCGCTATGCCTATACATTTCAAACAATGGCATTCATTACACGCGTAATTAATATTTCCAAAACAATCAAGGAATGGCAAGAAGCATGTGTTACAAACCCTGAATTGGAGAAACATAATATCTTCGTTACAGAGCGATGCATTGAAACTGATTACAATGTATTCGCCAAGATGCTATATGATGATGGACTAATCGATAAGGTGGAGATGGATCTATATCTAACATGGTTCAATCATCTCAAGGAGCGATGTGATGTTGATGCTATCATTCATGTAACAACACCGCCCACCATTTGTAGCCAACGTATTGGTATCCGCAACCGCTCTGGTGAAGAAGGAATTCCCATGGCTTATCTAGAGAGTCTACATACATATCATGAACGCTGGTTGACACCTATTAATGTACCTGTAATGCGCTTCAATAATAATGGTGAAGGCGCGGATAATACTTTAGAAGATATTGGACAGTTCATCCTTACTCTCATTTAATAAGTTTGAAGTAAATTATCATACATTATAATATATTTTTCTATTATAATGCAAGGTAAAGAAATTTTTGGTAGTGCACCTGATGGTTCCGATATTTATAAAGATAAAAAAGGATACTATACAGTTCAATGGAATCCTACAAAAATGTGTGAATATAAGAAATATTTAAATAAGAAATGGAAACCTGATAGAACTAGAAAAAGAATTGTATTAAAATGTAAATTGAATAAATCAAAGAAGAAAACATGTTTATGGACTATTCTTAAATAATCATATTTGTAGGACTTTCACCAGTTACAGGAGCCGCAACAGGAGCAGGAGCAGGAGCAGGAGCAGGTGCCGCCGCAAAAGGTGCATCACTATCCATTAGAGCAGCCCACGAAATAGGGAAATGAGCATGTAGAATCTTCTCCACAGCACCCGCAAAATCCCTAATCTCTTTCTGTGCAGTTGGATCAAGACGCAGCTTACATAGACGTGCATATGCTGCCAGCGATCCAGTTTCAATAAACTCCGTTAACATTGACTGCGGTAGAACTGCACGAGCAATCTCTGGGGCAACACCTGCTGCCAACATATCACTATATGTCTTCAATGCATCCTCCTGTGCTGTCTTCATAATATTATATACATCCACACAACTCTCTACTGGGCAATCCTTTGACCCCTGCTTTGCACGAGGATCACGAGCACGAATTTCCTCCGCAGTTGGCTGCCATACTTCTGGTGGTGTATCTACATAACGTCGACTCACCTCATTGCGCGCAAATCCAATCTGATGTCTATACCATTCACGGGCCACAAAAATAGGCATCTTGATTCTAAAACGCACCTGTGGATGAAAGAAAGGTGTTACATGATTATGACGTGCCAAATACTTCACCAATCGCGCATCCTGATTCGTGAACTCCTTTGACTCCTTCGCAAATGATACACGCGCCGCATTCACAACCGTCAAATCATTTCCAAATACCTCCAAACACTCCACGAATCCATTGCCACATACTGCAATATGTTGCTGATCTTGTACCATTTTATACTACAATTATAGTATATATTACATTTCATACTTAAGTTCCTTGTAATATATACTATAATAATGTCATATTCACCAATTAAAGTTGAGAAAGAAGGCTATGATATGCCTACTGTAGAAGAGATAGAATCTATTCTTGATGATGGTCATACAGATCAATTTATTCAAGAACTCGCAGCATTTCGTGAATCTGGACAGGATATTAATAAAATAGATCGTGCAGGATACACATGGCTCACTCGTGCTATGGCATCTACATATAATCTAACTAGAAATCCACAATGTATTGAAGAACGTGTTCGTGCTGTACTGGCTGCTGGTGCTGATCCTAATGCACCAAATGATGAAACACTCCCTTTAATGTATGCATGTGGATGGCAGTTCGGCTATGGACTTGGTCCTCAAGCACGCCTTGTCCAACTTCTTCTTTCTGCTGGTGCTGATCCATCTCCCAAAATATCCATTGATATACCTGCAACTATTTTTACTGACGATGGAGAAATAGATTTCAGTGATGATGAAGTAACTACTATTGAATCAGTTGATGCATGGCTAGCTGATATAGAAAAACATAATGATTATATTCAATCACATTCTCCAGAATATACATCACAATGTATACAAACACGAAAAGAAATCACGGAAATTCGATGCCTTTTAGAAGAAGCTCGCAGTAGCAGCAGTAGTAGCTGATATTCTTTAAAACAGTAATCCAGCACGACCACCAAATATACGCAGTATATTCATCGTCTCAGCAAACAGGTATACAGTTGCAGCAGGTACAACAGCAGTTGATGACAGCTGCCCTCGTATTGGTGACAGCTGCAGCTCCAATTCCATCTTCTCTATTTTATCTGCATTCACTCCACATTCACCAAATGGTATCATATAATAATACCTGTGATGCCATGCAGTTTTAGCATCCCCATATATCAACGGTAATATACTACGAAACTGTACAGGATTTACGCTACTGTATCTTAGAAGCTGTCCTTGATATCGCAACTGTATACTGTTAAGCGGGTCTGACTGTCTGCTGACAAATGCTGGCTGCAATGTTCCTGTCCATGTATCTCCCAATCCTACTGCATCTGGCCACCATAACTGCTGCGCTGGACCATACTGACCGACTGCAACACATTCTCTTGTTCCATCAAAATAGGAATTATACTGCAGAGCAGTGTCATTATGTACATAAAACCGCAGAGTCTTCGCAGGATTCCCCATACGTATTGGTATCTGTAATTCTATACGTCCATTAGTTTCATATGGTGTTATAATTTCATGCTGTATAATAGGAATCTCCAAATCCGCCAAACGAAATCTATTGGCCTCTGGTGAATCAACATATATATATTCTGCAAGTATGTATGTATCCCCCAAATGATAATCGGCTGCAGCACGGCCTGTACCTACCTGCACAAGTCGTCGTGTATACTGTTGTGGATCCATTTCCTGTGGTGGTATATATAATTCTGGATGTTCTACACCTGTTTCATCATATTTATAGTATTGTGGTGCGTCTAATGATGCTAGTGCAGATCCATCCACCGTTCTAGAACGTGTATAATAGAGTCCAGCCAATGCATTCATAGTAATTGTTAATCGAACCTCATCCATTGCAATCGCATCAATCGGTAATGCCATACGAGAATCTTCGCTCGTAAACCAAAATGGTAGTGGAATGTATAGCGTCCTGCCTCCTATTCCATCACCTATATCAGTATCACTACGTCCAATTAGACGATTCACTGTCTGTACTTTATCTAGCGGCGTATATGCTTCATCTAATACTTCCATTAAACGTCCATTAAGTGTATCTATTGGTGTGCCTCCTATCGTCACAGTTACATCTTGTATGAGTGCATGACCAACTGAATTAGTGTAACCGAATCGTGGTGTAACTGCACTGAGAGCTGCACGATCTGCGTCGAGATCTGGTAATGTAGTTACTAAGAATATACGACGAATGCAATGTCCTTTTCGTGATAATATGACGCTACATTGTTTCCCAAAATCGGGGGTACTAATAAAATCCAGGCGATTCCATTGCGTTGTCGCACGCCCCTGTTTTAATCCAATATGTCCAGATATATACTTTTGTAGACGTTCCTTTGGTTGCCTGGTACATCCAAGTCGATCATCTTCAGCGCCACTATATATCACCTTTAATAGCGATGCAACCATTTCCTATTGTTAGAATATGTGTTTCTTTTTGTTTATATTTGCTATAATTTACATATTTTATATAATATATTATGAAACAAGAAATAATAGTATTCATAAATCTATCTTCTTCAAGAATTTTTGAAATATAGGATAACTTAAATGTATTTTCACAATTATATATCAGAAAAGGTATAACACATACATTTTTATCACATTACGTATTACGATTTGTTTTATTTCATCATAACTTTTAAGAAAATTTTAAAATGCTATGCAACAAAATTTTAAATATGATACCTTTCAGGTCAAGTAATAAGGTATTACCCAAAGTATCAGATGCTCAATCAGTAGTATCACAGGACGATGAACATGTCGT
>JACCDY010317590.1_pt1 | contig 22099 bp, 15 predicted proteins | sample 7446391 | NCBI WGS metagenome assembly JACCDY01 (sample SAMN15323451, study PRJNA562643) | freshwater metagenome | isolation source: river surface water | place: USA:Blue River Watershed | collected 2017-08-18 | reverse complement strand
CAATTCTGCTCTGCTCTGCTCTGCTCTGCTCTGCTCTGCTCTGCTCTGCTCTGCTCTGCTCTGCTCTGCTCTGCTCTGCTCTGCTCTGCTCTGCTCTGCTCTGCTCTGCTCTGCTCTGCTCTTGCGTTCACTTCATTTTGATGAAGTGAACGCAAAGCAATAAAATAAGTATCAAATGTTCCAATATTTTTAAGAATAATATGCTCCCGTTTTTCAAAATCATATACTTCATTATCTTTTATAACTTCATATATTTCAGTACTTATATGAACTTTATTTTTTTCGGAGCTGCTTTCTAATCGTGATGTAAAATTTACACTATTTCCAATCACACAAAGTCTTGGTATATCTACTCCTAATATACCAATAACAACATCGCCAATATGTATTCCAACTCTTATATTTAAAAACTCTTTATTAGGTAATATGATTGAATTTGCGATTTGAATTAAATCAAACGCCATTCTAATCATTTCATTTACATAAATTCTTTTATTATATTGTTTTGTTAAATCTCCAACAACCATATATGTATCACCAATCGTTTCAATCTTTTGTAATGATTTATATTTCCTTAATTTTATATCAAATTGTGTATAAATATTATTTAATATATCATATAAAACTGATTCTGATAATTTATTAGAAAATTCAGAATAATTAACAATATCTGTAAATAAAATACATATATCTTCATGTTTTTGATAACGATTTATATTTGTTAATAAATATTTATCATCTAAATCATAAGGTAATATTTTTTTAAGTAATTCAATTTTAGCAACATTACTTTTATTACGTGGAATAATACTTTTAATAGATTCTAATAAATAATTGATTACATTATTGCATTCTTTAGATATTTGATTTTCTTCTTTATATTTATGTATGGTTGTTAACATATTTGTTACTAAATGAAAGGATTGCAAATCCATTTGATTACCTAATTCAATTCGAAATTCTTCCAAATCATATATGATTGACATTGTCATAAATTTAGCTATTAAATCAGTTAATACATAATATAATACTGAAGTATTATGGTGAATTATATTGGATAATAATAATGTATTTACAGTACCAAACATTAGCCAAATCGCAATAAAAATTCGCATATATTTATAATGTGATAATTGATCTAAATTATAAATAAAGTATGATTGAGATAAAAAAGCACATAGATAAAAATATTTATAATATATATGGTTCATATAAGGAATAGATATCAAATGTAAAGCAGTTGGAAGAATATGATAATATGGTTTTAAATGATTGAATTCTAGTTTATTTACTTTAGCTAACATAGATAACATAGCAGGTGTAGTAAAAAGCCACATTAATACGCGTTTTATATACTCTTCTTTTTGGCTAAAATTGTTATGAAAATAAAAAAGGGAAGCATATTTCATATATATAATTGCTATATACATATTTTCAATCAATTTATAAGGTTTATGTTTCATAAGAAGAAGTATAAAAAAAGCAGTAAAAATTGTTAATTTAAAATTTGTTAAACTTTTTACAATTTCATAATTTTGCAACGGTATATCATTTTCTAAAGGAAATACAAATATATTTAATAAATCATTAATCGTTATATAAAATAATGCTGATAAAAGATAATAAAATGTATTCATATTATAATTCGTTCTCTTATTCTATTCATATATTTTATATGATATTTACTTTATTTTAATATGAAATTTCTTTTTATATTAAAATTTAAAAATTATTTTTTTATATTTTTTATATTTTTTATATTTTTTATAAATTATTTTCTTTAATATTTATTTAAGCAGATTCAGAAGGTTGTGTTTCTGAAACCTTTTTTGATTCCTCTTCAATCTTACGTTTCATCCAAGGATCCATTTCTTCAAGAGTACTCATATTTTCACTTACATTTTGTTCAGTTGTTTCTGAAACATTTGCTCCTACAGTATCATTCTTTTCAAGACCACTATTATTTAATTTAGCACCATCAGCAATATCAGCCATTTCACGAAGATTTTCAACATTCTTCTTACTATCATCGGCACTGTGAAGATGTGAACCAGTAATACCAGATTCCATAAGTTTCTTGCGTTTCTCTTCATTTTCTTTACGAATTCTTTCAAGTTTCTCGCGTTTGACCTCTTCATAATGGTCATCGCGTTGTTGTAAGTTCTCCTTATATTTCTTAACAAGGTTATTAAGAGCACCTTCAGTGTATTCTTGTTCAGCTACACCATCGGCACTGGGGTCCCAAGGAAGCCAATAACCAACTTGTCCAACAAAAACGTGGAATGAAGGATCTTTGCGTTGAAGAACTTGAGCACGTACCTTTGCTTCACGTTCAGTTTCATAAACACCACGTACTTTAAGACCACGAGTAGTAGTATGGAAATCATTTTTTTCAGCAAATGAAGCTTCAAGGTCTTCATCACGAGTATATTTCCAATCTTCATACATTTCACTAACAGCGTCATATGTAATAGATGAAGGGTCTTTAAGCATTTTTTCGCGAGCAATTTGGGCAGGAGAAGGAATTACACTTCCATCCGCAGATACGGAATTAGAATCTTTAAATAAAAATTCAAGGAATTTTGTAACTTTAAAAACTTCTTTATTTTTAAGAACTTTTTCAGGTGAAATAAAGGAAAGACAAACGAAATTTTGTCCTCTTATTTGAGCGTCAGCTTCAAGGAAATCTTCTACAATATTTTGATTTGATGCCATTTTGAATTATAAATATTTTCTTTAATTTCTAATTATATTTATTTTAAGTTCTTTAAACTCATTTATTTTTAATTTAAATATATAGAAATTTTTTTAATAAATTATTTTTTAATAAATTATTTTTTAATAAATATTTTTTTAATAAATTATTTTTAAAGAAAATAGAAAAAAAAAATCGTAATAATAAGTATAGAAAATAAAAAAATCAAAATGGACGTAATGGAAATTGTTATGCGTATTGTTAAATACCTTATTGAAGGTCTTGCTGTAGGTGCCGCTGCTTGGGCTGTCGGTCGTCGTAAACTTAAGATGGAAGAAGTTGTTATTATTGCCATCACTGCTGCTGTAACCCTCATTATCCTTGATACCTTCTCAAGCCAAATTGGTGACAGCACTCGTCTTGGTGCTGGTGTTGCCCTTGGTGCTAAAATCGTAGGTGGTATCCCCACTGTAGCCCTTTAAACATTCTGTTTAAAAGAACGAATTAAAAAATAAAAATAAAAAATATCTTTTTGAATATAAAGGAAATTTATATATAAATTTGTATATAAATTAAAAAATGAAAGCGGAAAAAATTGAACATCACGTTTATTTTGGGAATGTTGAAAATGAATTTCGCGGAAGTGATACATCGAAATTAATGAATCCACCAATAGTTCATAAGGATGATTATTATTGGATGAAAGATGAAAGTCGTAGTAATGAAAAAGTATTAGAAATCATAAAAAAAGAAAATGAGTATACAAATAATATAATGGAACCTTATGTAAAATTAAAAGAAGAATTATACAATGAAATTAAATCCTATATGAAAGAAGATTACAAAACATATCCAGTATCTATCTATAGTGATACTTCAAAGTATAGATATTATAAAGAGTATAAAGAAAAATGTGGTTATTATATTTATCATCGAGTGAATCTAGAAAATAATCAAGATGAAATTCTTTTAGATATCAATGAATTAGCAAAAGATGTTAAACAATGTGATGTTACATCATTATCACATAATCTAGATGAAACTTTATTTTCATATTGTGTAGATAATGATGGTTCTGAAAAATATGCATTAAAAATAATCAATATAGAAACGAATACATATATAAGTACTACGGAATCTTGTCCATTACTTTCTTATGGAACCTATAAATGGGTCAATCATGATACTATTTTATATATAAAAACAGATGAATCAAATCGTCCTTATCAAGTATGGATGTGGAATATAAATGGTATTGAACATAAACTTATTTATGAAGAAAGTATAAAGGATATTCAAGTAGGATTTAGTATAAGTGCTGATTATGAATATTTATTTATAACTTCTGGTTCATATAATTCATCACAAACACGTTATATAAGTATCAAAGATTTATTAGAATATAATTTTGATAAAATAAAATGTATGAGTAACATGATTGAAGATTTTAAATATGAAGTTGAACATCATAAAGGAATTTTTTATATATTAAATAATGGAAATGATAGTATCAATTGGAAGATTTCTTATGTAAATGTTCAAGAAAGTTGTAATATAGAAAATTGGAAAGATTTAGTCGCTCATCATAAAGATGTGTATATTGAAAATATAATGATAACAATGAATTATTTCATTTATATGAGTAAAATCAATGGTAATTCATATATCAATATATATGATTTTGAAACAAAAGAAGCTGTTAGCATAAATGGATTTATAAATAATCATTGCGAAATTCCTTATACTTTAGATATATATTCATATCATTATGATTCAGATGATATATATATAGGAAGTGATGGATTAACGGAACCATATACCATTAAAAAATTCTATTTAAAGAATCATCATAGTGAAGTGGTATATGTAAAGGAAGTTCCAAATTATGATTCAAAAGAATATGAATCAAAAAGAGTATATATATATAATGAAAATGTTAAGGTTCCTGTATCACTAGTATATAAGAAAAATATTGATTTAAAAAATGCACCATTATATTTATATGGATATGGTTCATATGGCATTACAATTGAACCACATTTTAATAGTAAAATGATATCTTTATTAAATCGTGGATATATATATGGGATTGCGCATGTGCGGGGAGGAGCATTTTTAGGTTATGATTGGTATTTAGATGGTAAAATGTATAATAAAATGAATACATTTAAAGATTTTATAGCTTGTACGGAAGGATTAACAGAAATGGGATTCGGTGTTCGTGATTTAGTAACGATTGATGGACGGTCTGCAGGAGGATTATTAGTAGGAGCATGTATGGTAATGAGACCAGATTTATATAAAAATGTAATTATGGGTGTTCCTTTTGTAGATGTATTAAATACAATGTGTGATTCAACAATACCATTAACGGTGGAAGAGTGGACGCAATGGGGAAATCCGAATATAAAATTGGATTATGAATATATGAAACGCTATTGTCCTTATACAAATATTAAAGAAGATAAATATCCAAATATATATATAACAGCGGGATTATATGACCCGCGTGTTCAATATTGGGAGCCATTAAAGTTTATAAACAAATTACGAACCTATAAAAAAGATAATAATGTACAAATTATAAAAATAGGAATGGAACAAGGTCATTTTGGTGGTTCTGACCGATATAAATATTTAGAAGAAGAAGCAGAGCGTCAAACATTTATTTTGAGATAAAATGAATTTATAAATATTTTTTTAACAAAATATTATTTGTTAAATAAAAAAATAAAAAATAAAAAAAGAAAAATTATAAAGAAATAGGTTCAAAAGTTCCAGATTTTTTAGAATAAGTAACATTTAAATCTTCATCAAATTTAATATCGATTCGTCCATTTTTGCAAATATAATGTTCAATTAATTCACCTTCTTGATTATAAACTTTAAAAAATCCATTTATTTTTCCACCAATAGGTCCACATTCACATTCAATAAAAAGTAATGAAGAATTATAAAAAAGTTGGTAATTACCAGAAATAGAGCCACTTTTATAATAACATCTTACTTTTAAAATTTCGAAAGGATAATATTCTTCAAATAATCCATCTAAAGTATTATTATCATAATTTACACGTTTAAGTAAATAACCATTTAAATCATAATCTTCACATAAACCGTGATATTTATTATCTTTTGTATAAAATTTTTTTTGAATAATACCTTCAGGTGTCCATAATTGAACTAAACCGTGTGGTATATCATTCAGATATGTAACTTGTTGGCGAGGAAGACCATTTTCATAATAATAAGTATAAATACCATTTTTAGGAATTAAATTGCGACAAATAGGACAAGTAACGTCTTTATATTGTTTACAACAACTATCTTTCCAAACTTCAAAACAAGATGAGCAAATGGTATGATTTTTAGAAATAATACAAGGAAATAAAATATCATCTTTTTTAAATTCTTCACAACAAATATGACAATCATAAATTCCATTTGCATTTTTTTCGTTAATATGTTCATGAATTTTTTTTTCTTCTTTAGCAACTTCTTCTTCTTCACCATTTTCTTTATTTTGTTGAAATATTTTTTTTCTATTTCCCATTTGAATGGCTCCAAATGAAATATGATTCATTTTTTAAATAAATTAATTTCTATTACTATAATTAAAAATTATTTTAAAATAAATTACGAAAAAAAAATATATAAAAAATAATTTATTAAAAAAAAAAGAAAAATGATTTATAAAATGTATATAAAATGATTTATAAAATGTATATAAAAGAAAATTAAAAAATAAAATATAAGTGAAATAAAAGTAAAAAATGCGTGAACTGCGAATTGTTGTATTAGGTAATGTGGATGCTGGTAAAAGTTCACTAACAGGTGTTCTTACAAAAAATATATTAGATGATGGTCGTGGTTATGCACGATCACTTGTGTCGCAATTTAGTCATGAGAAAAATAGTGGTAAAACATCATCAGTAACACAAAATTTTAGTAAAAATGAAGATGGAAAAATTGTAGTATATATTGATTTGGCGGGTCATGAGAAATATCTTAAAACCACACTTCATGGAATGAGTGGATTTTATCCAGATTATGGAATGGTAGTGATTGGAGCAAATATGGGTTTAACAGATATTACGAAAGAGCATATGAATGTAGCCATTGCGTTAAATATACCATTTATGGTGGTAATTACGAAGGTTGATATTGCTCCACCTCATGTATTAGAAAAAACAAAAGCAAGTATTGAAGAAATTATTAATAAAAAATTAAAACAAAAGAAAATGATATATATGGATGAAGAAAATGTAGATAGTATAACTCAAATTAGGAAACATATTCCTATTTTTATGGTATCAAATAAAACAGGTGAACAGATTGATATACTAAAAAAATATATCAATCATGTATATCAATTTTTTGAAACACATAATAAATTAACACTATTTAATACAACAGACCAACTGAAAGATACAAATATTTTTTCAGTGGATAGAAGTTATCAAGTAAACGGTGTAGGTACAGTATTATCAGGGCGAGTATGTAATGGTAATTTTAAAAAGAATGATAATGTATATATTGGGCCTTTTCACGGAATGTGGTATCCAGTAACGATAAGATCATTTCATGATAATTTTGAACAAAATATGGATAAAATGGAAAGTAATGAAAGCGGATGTATAGCAATCAAATGTAGTGTAAAAAATGTGGATTTAAAGAAACTGGATTATAAAAAAGGAATTTATTTAATGAGTTGTGATGTGGAAGAATGCAAAAAATTTACAGCATATGAATTTGAGGCTGACGTAATTATAATGCATACACATTCAACAACAATTTCAAAGAATTATCAACCGATTATTAATTGTAATAAAATTGTACAATGTGCACAAATTGTAGATATTTATGATAAAATGAATATACGAGCGGGTGATAAATGTAGAATTAAATTTAGATTTGTATATAGACCTGAATTTATTCAAGAAAATGATAAATTCATTTTCCGTGAAGGTCAAACTCGAGGAATTGGTATTATTCGAAAAGTTGTTTCTTAATGAAATAATATGTATTTTCTTACAAAATAATATGTATTTTCTTACAAAATAATATCTACTTTGTACGAAATAATAATTACATAAAAATATTATAGTAAAGTAGTATAATATTTTTAATTTTATAAAAATATGGTAAAGGAAAAAATAATAAATTCAAATAATGATAATGAAACATCTTTAAATAAATCACCATATTATATAGATTTTTCAATATATGGTAAAAATCCACCAATTGAAATTCAAGTTTTAAAAGATATAAGAAGTCAAAATTTTAAAATAAAATTAGATAATGGAACTCAATTATTAAGTAGTGATTTAAGTAAATACCGTATTACAATAAAAGACCAGTTTATTGATTTTAAATTTGTAAAATATGAAGATTATAGTTATTTTATACCATTTGACACAAAAGATTATAAATCTTATAAAATAAAAATATATGATTTAGAAAATATTCCTTTAAATATTGAAAAATGTGTTATTTTATTAAGTAATAAAAAAAGTTATAATTTTCAAAATTTTATAGTAAATATTAGTTTGTTAAATAAAAATAGTAATACAGTATATCTTCCTCAATTAGATAAAAATGGAAAAGTAAGTATGAAAAGAAATAATATAGTACCAAATAATAATGCAATAAGTAAAAATAAAGTAGTAGAACCAGTTGTAAAAAAAATATCATATGAAGAAAAAAAAATAGAGCAGTTTACAAAATTAGAAAGTAGTGAAAATTTAAATGAAACAAATATAAAAGATTTAATATGGTATTTAAGAGAAAAATCAAATAATCGCACATTAAATGAAAATGATATAAATGATTTTAAAAAAAAACTTGAAATATATGATAAAAATTATTTATATGAAAATATCTTTCTTAATCCATCCAATTATTCAACAAATGCAATTGCTATTTTATTAACAATTTCACCTTTTTTTTATACTTATCCACGTTTTTATAATACTTCTTTTTCAATTATTATTGTTGGAGTTATTGGATTATTAATGTGTATGAATATAATACAAAGTCAATATGGAATTCTTTTAAAAAATAAACAATTAGCAAATATCTATATATTTACTGTGCTATTATTTTATATCATCTTTTTTATTTTATTAAATAAATTAAATCATTTAACATTATTCTTTTTAAGTGCTGGTATTGTATTTATGATGATGAATTATATATTACGTATTATTGTAAGTGAACCAAAAAATAAATTTGGATTTACACGTTTATCATATAATTCAAATAATATTACTTTTACACCATTTAATCAAAAGATTGATAAAATATGTAATGAAATTAAAAAGCGATATCAATTAAATATGAGTTCAGAACAATTATATAAATATATTACATCATTTGAAATAAGTGAAAAAGATGGAAAATTTGTAAAAACTGAATTTATTTGTAATATTATTCATCCCATTTTAGGTGTATTTGTATTATTTTTAATGGGTTCAATATTGTCAAAAGCAAAAGATTATAAATTATTAAAAAGTAATCTTCAACTCATGGAAGAAGAATTAATGAAAAAGAGTAATCCAAAAATGAATTTTGAACAAAAAGAATATGAATTTTTAACTTCACCATTAATTGGATATACTGAATTGAGTAATAATCTTATCAATAATCAATATAATTATTATTTACCCAAAGAATTAAATTTACAATATATTATGGAAAGTATCATAGATGAAGTAAATGATAAATTAATCAAAGAAAAGAGTGCACATGTATATGAAAAAACATTATTTAATGAAAAAATTATTAAAAATTTAGATAAGCATTTACGAAGATTTTTAAAATATGTGGAAAGTGAATATTTACCAATCACACTAAAATTAAAGGAGAAAGAAGAAGATAAAGAGTATATGAATATTAAAACATTACGAAAAGATAATCGATATAATATATTTGATGGTACATATAATAAAATACATGATGTACTAGAAAGATATGAATTAATAAATTTTGATACATCAGCCATTCAATCATATTTTGAATCCATCATGGATATAAATAAATATAAAAAAGAATTAAAAGAATGTATAAAAAATAGTTGTAAAGATTTTGTTTTTAACAATTTAAATATAAATGAAAAAGAAGTAAATCATTTTAAAAACAAATTAATTAAAAATTTTTATGATTTTGTTACAAAAAATGAATTAGGAGCTGATGTATATGAAAAATATAAAGTTGAAAAAGAGTCGTATCAAAGCGAAATGGAAAAAATAAGTATTGATTTAAGTATAGTTCAAAATGAAATGAACAAATATAATAGTTATTTAAAGATATTACCAGAAACACATGTTGATTATCAAAAATATAAATCAAATTATGATAATTCAAAATTAAAATATGATAATCAAAAATCTATTTTTGATGAATATAAATCAAAATATAATGATATTACAAAAATATTTGAATCCATTACAAATAAATATGTAAGTAAATTAGAAAATAGTAATAACACAAATAAATTAATCTCTTATATTCAAGATTTACATATTGATTTTAGTGATAATTTATTTGTAAGTTTAATTCAACATATTGAAGAAAATAATCAAGTTGTTGATTTAGATGAAAGAAACAATGCATTAAATAGTATTAAATATAAATTTAAAGATATTTATGATTTTATTACAAATGAGGAGTTATTTAGTGAAAATGAACAAAATATATTAATTCAAATCATTGAAAACAAAATGAAAAGTTTATTTAATACATTATATACTCCAAAAATTGAATATAATAAAAATAATATTATTTTAGGAAATATTACACCCAATTTTGTAAAAAATATAAGTAATTCACTTTTTTCAATCATTATTAAACCAATATCAACATGGATTTTATTAGGTAAAATAATGGGTAGCGCGTGGTATTGTGGTAAAATGGCAATGAATGGAATCAATAAAGATTATATAGAATTAATAAGAAATGTAGAATATGATGGTCATTTTAGTAGTATATGGAAAATATGTAGTATGGGTATTGACAATGTATATTTTGAAGATATTATAAGTAAAAATAGGGAATTATTAGTAGAAAAAGAAAAATCAATGAATCCAATAAGTCGTGGATTCCATTATGTAGGTGTTTTTTTATTTTTTATATTATTTATGGCATTATTAAATGGATATAATAATATGGTATTTGGTATGAGTATGTATCCATTATGGACAAATTTACCAGCTTTAGTACTATTATTAATAATATTGATTATCATTTATTTTGTAAGAAAATGAAGTATAAAAATATAAAGTAAATAATAAATAATTAATATTTTATTTTTTTTTATCTTTTTATCTAATATAAATATAGTTAAATTTATATTAAATTTATATTATAATGAATTTCTTTCCAAATTTACAACCATATGTAAAGGATTCTATAAATACAACAAATATTGAATTAAAAGGAACAAATATACCTGATTTATTACCTATTGGTTATTTTCCAAATAGAAAAGTAAGAGGTATATCACAAAATCTTATATCACAAAATATTGCAAATAGTATTAACACAAATTGTGATGCTACTACGAATCCATGGGTATGTAAATATACAAACATTGCTTTTGGTAATGTAACAAATAAAGTTGTTACAAAAGGTACTGATATTGTAACATCATCTTTAACAACAATGGAAACAAGAGATAATGCTATTGTAAATGCTTTAAAAAATAATGGAAATTATAAATATTCATCTGGTGTAAAACGTATTGATTTTTCATTTTTAGATAATACAAAAAATCTATTATGTCAATTACCAGCTTTAATGATTATGTTAAATTATCATAAATATACGACTTCACTTATTATATCTGATTATGATTATACTTCAATAACAGCTTCGGATGGTTATGATATATTTGTAAGAAAAGCTGAAATAACAGACAAAAAAACAATAATACCATATCCAGTGATTTATTTAAAAAAAGAAAGTAATGAGAATATAAATGCTTCTGATTATAATCAAGAAAAGTTTAATGTATGTCAAACAGTTATCTCAAGAAGTCGTGAATATAATGTAAAAGATTTATTAACATCGGGTGTATTTTATGGTATATCTGATTATTTTATAAAATTAAAACAAATAAGACCTGTTTTATTAATTATTTTATTAATATCTGTTTATTTACTTGTTCAAGGTACATTATCATCAGCAGATATTGCTTTTAAGATTTCATCATTAGTATCAAATCGTAGTTATCCATCATATACATTTATTTTTGGTATATTATTAGGTATAGGTTTACCAGCATTAATGTCAATCATATTATCAAGAAGACAAATATTACGTACAAATAGTAAATTAGGAACATATGATATATCCGATAATAATTATGGTAAAAAAGTAAGTACAGATAAGAGTCAACAAAAATCGGATGTATCATTGGTAGCAATTATGCTTGGTTTAGCATATACATTTATTTTTATTATTTATTATTCCATGAGAAATAAAAACAATTCTCCATTTGTAAAAATAGGTATTAGTGCCATTTTCTATATATTATTAACTTGTATTATTTTCTTATTATTCTATTGGGCTCCTCTTGTAAGTTATGCAAATGATGAAGAAGAAGACCGCGCTTTTGGTATGTCAAGACCATTAAAAGTATGGACAAAGGGAGAGGATAATAAAGATATTAATGAAGTAATATCAAATAAATATATTGATAGATATTTAAGAAGATATTTTGCTATTTATGCTTTAGTAGCATTAGGTATTTGTGTTATTTATTTAACACAATCTAATACTCAACAAAAAGGCGGGTTTTCAGCATTTATTGAAGGTATAATGGCTTCATGTGCAATTATTGCATTACCAATATTATGGATATTTAATTGGTATATGGGTCTTAAATTATTTATTGGTTATCCAATGATATTAATGATGGCTCGTTATCTTCGTTATCCATTATATTATTTCTTACGAAAAATGTATTTAGAAAATCCAAAATTACAAGCAGAATGCGGTAAATTAAAAGAAGAGTTTACCAAACCTGAATCTTATACAGCACCGTGGGATTTAATGGGTGTTACATTATTTAAATATATTATTAAAATGTCATGTAGTCGTGGATTATATTCAGATTTATTCGTAGATTATCGTGATGGATATCGTGATATTTCAAGTAACGCTTATGTAACAGGTCATGTATTCCGTATTGGTATGAAAGATAAAAATGGGCCTTTTGATTATTATCATCATATAATAACATTTGTAGTTACTTTGATTATATATTTATTCTTATTATTTAGTGTAATTGGTAAACAAAATATTTTATAAAAAAAATAAAAAGATAAAATAATAAAATAAATTATTTTTATAAACATATTTATGTTATAAAAATAAATAAAAATAATTAAAAAAAATAAAATGATTATAACATTTTTTCTAAAGGATTAAATCCATAATGAATTTCAAGAAGTAAATGAGAAATTCCGTGTAATCCAATAACGATTGTAATGAGTAATAATAAAATTAATTTTTGATATAATGAAATATTTATTTTTTTGTAATTAAAATAAATAATAACTAAAACAAATAATAATATAATTCCAGTTAAAAGATGCGCGTAAAAAGAAGGTTTTGTATAAACGGTTTCAAACATTTTTTTAATTATTAAATAAAATATAAATGTAAGAAGAAATAATTTTATATTATTATAATAATAGATAATATAAAAATGTGTATTCAAAATTATATATTGATAATTCTTATTATTATAATTATATTTGGATATTATAATAAAGATTTTTTTTTAAATAAATTACAAGAAAATTTTGAAACATATAAACGAAATCCTTATGAATATTATGAATCTGGAGCTACTCCATTAAACTTTTATGAATTCCCTATTTATAGAAAACCATATATGTATCCTCAACAATTTTACAAATCATATCCATTACCTCATTTATCTTATTACGAAGATTCATTAACAGCTCATTAAAATTAATTTTATATAGATCTTATAAATTTCCAACCAAGTTTTTCGCAAATCTTTTTCCAAACCATTTCAGTTTGATATAATTTTTCACGATTTTTTAATAATACAAAATGTTTTTTAAATTCATCTAATTCTAAAAGTTCAAAGAATTTATGTAATACATATGAATAATTTAATAAATTTTTGCGGTCATTTGGACATACTTCCATAAAAGGACCTTGTATTTCTTTAAACATTAATCGTAATTTATCTTCTAAATCTTTTGAAAGTTGTGGAGGAGGAACACCATTAATTTTATAAAGTATATGAGCAACGTGGTCAGTATATTTGGTTAAACCATTTTTCTTTAAATATTTTTTAATTTTATTTGTATTTAATTCAGATAAATTGGAAATGCGTTCTTTTTTAATTTCACCTAAAATAACATTAATAACATCATCGGGTATTTCAGTAGATTCTTTTGCTTGAAATTGTGCAAGTAGTTCATTAAAATGATTAATACGTTTATAAGAAAAGAAAACCGCTTCTAATGGAGGGTCTTTAAAGGATGGTTTTTCAGATTCAATCATAACATGTTGTTCTAAACCACATTTTTCGCAAATTTGAACACCATCTGAAGCATATAATAACATTTCAATATCACAATTTTCGCATTTAAATATGCTATTATCAATTTTTAATTTGGGAGTATAATTTTTATCAACTTTACGTAAATATTCATCTAATAATTCTTTTTTATTCACTTTACATTCTTGTCCTACAAAATCAGTAATTTTAGAAGAAGCATGTATATTTTTTTCTCCTGCTTCGCTTGACCCTATTTTATTATTTTTGTTTTTTTCATACTCTTTAAAAATATTTTGATTAAATGTATGAGGTGAATCATCTTTTAATAAATCTTTAATATTAATTATTTTAGGCGGTTCATTATCTTTTTCTTCTTCACTTTCATCTTCTTCTATACTTTCATCTTCATAATTACTTTCATCGTCTTCTTCTAATTTATTTTGTACAAAAAATGTTTCATCTTCACCATCATGTGTTTCACGTTTTGATTCTTCAATATTTTCAAAATAACTATTTAATATATCACCAACTTCCATAAAATAATTTTTTTCTTCTTCTCGATTTTCGATAGAAATTATTGTTTTTTGTAAATTTTCGATTTCATCTCGTAAACTATTTTTTCGTACCATTAAATCAATATTCATTTTATCTTCAATTACTAAATTTCTTAATTCTTTATACTCTTTTATAAATCGTTTTAATTGCTTTCGTTTTTCAGGTAATGATTTTTGTAATGATTTAAAATATTGTACCATAGATTGATGTTTAGCTTCAATCGTAATATTTGATAAATCACTTGGGTCAATTTTTTGATTTCCTTTATTGGAAGGTTTGAAACGCAACACCATTTTTTTGATTATTCTATATTTAATATAAAATCTTTCCTTTATATTAAATTTAAAAAATTTGTTGAAAAATAAAATAATTTGTTAAAAAATAAAAATTTATATTTGTAAATTCTTTTTTAAGCATAATCCCAATAAAAACCATTATGAGGAGTTTTATTATCAATTGCTTTTTTTAGACTATCTCGTGACATTTTAAATTTAAGTTGAATTTCTTTGATTGTTGGAAAAGTTTCTAAAACTTCTTTTGTAAAAGGATGTATTTGTTGAATTGCTTTAGCACCTGAAATAGTTGGTTTTGTTTCAGGTAAAATACCACCTTTTTTAATAAAATCTTCTTTTAATGTTTCATCACAATCATCATAAAATTTCCAATAATGACCACGACTTAAAGACATATTTTTAATCGCATCTGAAATAGAAACTACTGCTGATAATTTCATATCAGATGCGGCATCTTTTTGTGAAGGATATACTTTAATAATTTGATTTTTATCAATGTTTAAACAAGCAATTAATTGATTGCGTTTTGCTCTATTTATTTTTTCAGTAGGTTTGAGTTCATAATGTTTATCTTCAATATTACGGTCAATAATATTCCAACGATATCCAGCATATTCATAATTACCTTTAGCTGCGGATTTAAGTGTATTATCGGAAAAATTTGGAACATTTAATTCTTCACGAAAAACGCGAAGAGTATCTGAAATAGAATTATATGTTTTAATATATTGAAGTGTAATTGGGTCATATTGTTGAACTTTAGGACTGATTACATTTTTATATTTTTTTTCTTTAAAAAATGTTTTTGATTCAATTATATTATCAACAGTATTATCAATTATATTATGAACTGTATTATCAACAGTATTATCAATTATATTATGAACTGTATTATCAACTGTATTATCAACAGTATTATCAACAGTATTATCAACAGTATTATCAACAGTATTATCATTTTTTATAACTTCTGGTATATATGCGTTTTTATTTTCATTGAATTTTTTATAAAAATCATTTATGGTTTCTTCTATTTTATCAGCATATTCATCAATTAATTTATATATTTCATTATTTTTAGCTTCATATTCAATTGTTATATTAATTTTTTTTTTTTGACAATATAAATCAATATTATTATATTGATTAATTAAAAGATTATATTTATTATTTAAATTTGTTTCTTTATCATTTAAAATATGAATGTCATTATTATTACATAATTTAAATTTATCATATAAATCACAAAATTCTTTTAATATTTTATTTTGTTCTTTTAATATTATATTTTCTTTGTTAATTTTATAAATATTTATATTTCTAATATTTTTATTAAAATTATCTAATAACTTATTATATTCTATAAATAAAATTCTCCTTTTTTCATCAAATTCATTAATATCTATTTTATATTTTGTAATCAATATTTTTATTTCATTTGAAACATAATCTTCATTTATATCGTTTAATAATTTAATTTTGTCAGCTATTGTTAAATATTTTGTCATTTTTAAAATATAGTTACTTTAAATTATTATAAGTAATAATACTTATATATAGATAAACTCCTTTAAGCTGACCAAAAACATAAAATTATATAAAAATAAATTTTATTTGTTAAAAATAAATGAATATAAAGACTTTTAATATTAAACTAAGTAACTATACTTATTTTAAAAATGAATAACTATATTAATTTTTGTGAAAAAAATAATATAAAATATGTATTTGAAAATGAAGAATTATGGATTTGTTTATCAAAATTTTCTAAATTATTAAATATAAATAATCCAATATCTTCAGTATCAAGATACCCAAAAACGTATTTAAAAAAAATAAAAACGAAAACAAATGGTGGAGAACAGTTACTAAATTATCTAAATATTGATGGATTAAAAAGATTAATTTCAACTTCACATAGTGATAAAAAAATAGAAATATGTAAAGAATTAGAATTTAATATTTATGATAATGCTATTGTAAAAATAGAAACTGAAACAATAAACTTTATAAAAAAATGTTTTAGTAATGAAGAAATGATAACGCAATATAGTGTATTAAATTATAGAATTGATTTATATTTTCCAAAATATAAATTAGCAATTGAATGTGATGAAAAAGAACATAAAAATCAAATAGATAAAGATATAAAAAGAGAAAATGAAATAAAATCAATTCTTAATTGTACATTTATTAGATATGAACCAGAAGAAAAAGATTTTTGTATATCAAATGTAATTAATTCTATATATAAACATATTATTCAATATAATAATAATTTACAAAAAGAGAAAGAAAAAGAAAAAGAAAAAGAGAAAGAGAAAGAGAAAAAAATAAAATTTATAATAGTAAATAAAAATGATATTTAAATATAAATGTAAAAATAATATTTTTTAGTATAAATGTACTAAAAAATAATACAATTTAGTGTAAATATACTAAAAATAATATCATTTAGTGTAAATGTACTAAAAAGTGAAAATTTTTCACTCCCTTATAAAAGGGTGTACAAAGGGTGTCGTCAAGTTCAATATATTCTTTAAATATTGATATTAATATATTTTTACAAGAAATAACTCAATAAAAATATTTTAATAACAACTTAATATATTTAATGATATCTTTTATGTATATTTCAAGGATATCATTAAAACAAATAAAAAGGGTATATAATTTTGTATACCCTTATAAGTATTAAAAAAATTTAATCCTTTAATTTAACACCTACGCAATCCCTACTTCTTCGTTTTAAGTACTACATAGAATTAAATATTATTATTAACTCTAATATTTTTTTTAAAACATTGATATTATATATTTTTTAATTAAAAATTATTCAATAAATAATAAGTTAATATATTTTTTAAAAATCTTATTTTTTTCGTAATAAATTTTAAAAATAAATCAAATAAAAATATATAGAAAAATTTCATACTTTTTATAAATTAAATAAAAAAATGGATGATTATAAAATATCAATACGAGAAATTGAAAGAATGATATTTATAAGTAATGCTTTAAATGATGGTTGGACAGTAAGAAGAGTTGGTGTTGAAAAGTATGAATTTATTAAAGATAAAGAAACATACGAAAAAGATATTTCAAATCACGCTACTTTAGAAGATTTCTTAAAAAGTAATTCGAGTATAGAAAAATTCTTAAAATCAAAAAAGAAGTAAGAATTGCATTACTGATTTTGTAGATAGTAATTTGTATATATATTTTAAAAATAGATTTTTGTGGTGTAAAGATATTTGTTAAAAAATAAAATAAAAATATAAAAAATATAGGAATTTTTATAAAAAAATCTATATAAAGAAGTTTTTATAAAATAGTAGGAAATTTTAAAATTAAAAAGTTAAGGAATTTTTTAATTTTTAGAAATAAAAAAATGAATAAAATTCAATAAAATGAATTTATTGAGAATCTCTATAAAAAGGTATTGATATTGGTAATCTAAAAAGTCGAAATTTACTTTTTTCGATTTTTTAAAAAAAATAATTTTAATTAAATTAAATTAATTTGTGTTTTTTTTCAAAATTTTTTTCTAAACATATAGTATATAAATCAAAACAAGCAAAAATGACTGGTGGTCTTATGCAACTCGTAGCCTATGGTGCTCAAGATGTTTACCTTACTGGTAATCCTCAAATCACATACTTCAAAGCCGTGTACCGTCGTCACACCAACTTCAGTATGGAAGCCATTGAACAAGTCTTCAACGGCCAAGCTGACTTCGGTAAAAAGGTCACCTGCACTATTTCCCGCAATGGTGATCTTATCCACCGTATGTACCTCCAAGTAACCCTCCCCCGTATTGAAGCTACTACCTCATCAGCTTTCTTCCGCTGGGTCAACTATGTTGGTCACATGCTTATCAAATCCGTTGAAGTCCAAATCGGTGGTCAACGCATTGACAAACAATACGGTGACTGGCTCAACATCTGGACTGAACTTACCGTTCAACCCGGTCACCGTGCTGGTTATGACAACATGGTTGGTAACACTGTTGCTTTAACTGGTACTGGTCTCAGCTCAACTGAAGCTACCACCCTCTATGTACCCCTCCAATTCTGGTTCTGCCGCAACCCCGGTCTTGCTCTTCCCCTTATTGCTCTCCAATACCACGAAGTTAAAGTAGAAATGGATATCCGTCCCAAGAGCGAACTCTATGTATCCACCTCAGGCTCCCTCTCAGCCTGCGGTGTATCAACCAATGGTCTTGATGCTTTCTGCGTACCTTCCCTTGAATACGCTTCCCTCTACATTGACTACATCTACCTTGACACTGATGAACGTCGTCGTTTTGCTCAAACTTCACACGAATACCTCATTGAACAACTCCAATTCACTGGTGATGAATCAACAGTCAACACAAATGTTAAAGTAAAACTCAACTTTAACCACCCCGTCAAGGAATTAATCTGGGTTGTTCAACGTGATGATGTAGTCAAACTCGGCTACAACCAATGGAACAACTACACTGATGACTTCGATGCTGACTCTGGTGTAGGCTCAGTATCTGGTGGTCTCCCCAGTGCTGCTAACCTTGTATTCTCCAACGTTGAAGGTGGCTCCAACGTATTCCCCTTCGTTGGTGTTAATGACAATGCTGCTTACCTTGCTCAACTTGCTGCTGCTGGTATTGATGTAGGTGCTATTGGTGGTACTGGTGCTTCAGTCCGCCCTGTCAACCTCCCCGTTGGCCCCGGTCCCAATGCTAACAACTTAGCTCCCACTGACTTCGGTGCTTTCACCACTGCTGCTGACTACTCAGACCATGCTGGTTTCGGTCCCATCAACGCTGGTCGTAACCCCACCGTCCGTGCTAAGCTCCAACTTAACGGCCACGACCGCTTCCAAGAACGTCTCGGCTCATACTTCAACTTAGTCCAACCCTACCAACACCACACCAACATTCCCCCCACTGGTATCAACGTATACTCATTCGCTCTCTTCCCTGAACAACACCAACCCAGCGGTACCTGCAACTTCTCTCGTATCGATAACGCTACTCTCCAACTCCAACTTACTCCCAAAGCTGCTCTTGGTTCAAAGATTCGCGTTTATGCTGTTAACTACAACGTTTTACGTATTATTTCCGGTATTAAAACGATTATTGAGTCATTCATAAATATGTTATGACTATTTTATAATCCGCCTGTACCGAATAGTTGGATGCCAATTATGTTGCTTGAATACATAATTGGACAAACATTAGAAATCAAGCAAAGTTATTATATTCGCAATATAGTAACTTTATATAACCAGCTAGTCTGGCAATTATACTCTCAAAAGAGTAATTGCGAGGCAACATCTTTAAATTGCGGGGATCTCCTTAGAGCCTTTCCTACTACTTTATATATGGAAACATATATAAATACTCGGGGTAATGACCTAGAGCATAGTAACAACGGAAAGGATTGGATAATCCGCAGCCAAATTCCTAAATGCGCATTTGATATGAAAATATTAAATATAGTTAGCATATGGAAGAGGTTCAGAGACTACAATAAGATGGGCTTGATGGTGCTAACTACACCAAATGATAGCTTAAGGTATAGTCCAATCTTTATTTGAAAGAATAAAGTTTTTATCATATTATATTTATAAACTATTTTAATATTTTTTAGAAGAAATTTTAGAAAAATGTTTTAAGTAATTTTAAGAAAAATGTTTTAAAAATCATTTTTTTAGGAAAATAAAATTAAAAATCATTTTTTTTAGAAAAATGTTTTAAAAATAGTTTATTACCATAATGTGGTAAGAGAATTCCCAACTGGGGTGGGCTTGCGTACAGCAATTAAGCGTAGTAACTCAATATTTACTACAATTTATAATATACTAAAAATTTTTATAAAAATTAAAATATTTTTAATATAAATGAATTAAAATTCATTTATACTTTTATATAAAAGAATCTTTTATATAAAATACTTAATTATTGAAAAAATATAAAAAAATGATTTAAAAAAATATATTCTTTATAATTATGTTTTATATAAATATGGAATTTCGTAACTGTAATTCTTAAAAATGAATATTGAATTTATTAATGATTGTGAAAAGAAAATTAATTATAATCATATTATAATTAAAAAAGAAGAAAATTATACAAATTTATATTGGATTGTTCAAAATAAACATACAAATGAAAAATATATTTTAATGTATTGTAATGTTGATACTCTTACTAAAATTGATATAGATAAAATCACAAATGTAGAAAATATTAAAGAATCGTGGTTCTATCATAAACCAACAGGATATATTATGACACATCATATATCATCTTATTTACACGCATTTTTAACAAACCATTTTGGAAATGGTATTGGTCAAGAGTCAGTAGACCATATTAATCGTCAAAAATTAGATAATCGTTCTTGTAATCTTCGTATTGTAAATCAAGCTCAACAAAATAAAAATACAATGAAACGAGTATTTTTAAATCCTGTTCAAATACCAAATGGAATGACATCAAATGATTTACCTAAATATATTACATATAATACAGAAAAAAGGAAAAATGGAACAATTCGTGATTTTTTTAGAGTTGAAAAACATCCTCGCCAAATTCCAAATGAAAAAAATAAAAGACAATGGTCTACATCAAAATCAATGGCTATAAGTATTGATAATAAATATAAACAAGCTCTTGAATATCTCAAAGAATTAGATAATGGTATTGAAAGTAAAGAATATGATTTCTTTGATCCAAATAAATTTTATAAAGAAGAGTTTGAAAAAGAATTTACATATGATGAATATATGAAAAATATTCATTTAATGACATTTAATCCACATTATGATGATTTAACACCAGATATTGAAGAATTATATAAAAAATATGTAAGTAAATATTTAATTAAAAATAATGAAGATGAAGGAGAATTTGAAGAAGAATTTAATGAAGAAGAATTTAATGAAGAAGAATTTAATGAAGAAGAATTTAATGAAGAAGAATTTAATGAAGAAGAATTTAATGAAGAAGAATTTAATGAAGAAGAATTT
>JACCDY010704395.1_pt1 | contig 22102 bp, 21 predicted proteins | sample 7446391 | NCBI WGS metagenome assembly JACCDY01 (sample SAMN15323451, study PRJNA562643) | freshwater metagenome | isolation source: river surface water | place: USA:Blue River Watershed | collected 2017-08-18 | reverse complement strand
TAATCTATTTAATTCTAATTCACATCTATAAGTAAATTCAATTAATGTTTCATTCTTTTTTTTATAAATATGGTTACCAATAATTAAATAAATTTTAGTAGGAATAGGAATAATTAAAATACATCCAAAAATGACAGTAAATACCATTTTGATATAAAATAATAATTTATAAATTACTAAATAATTAGAAAAATAATTATGAAATAAATCAAATAATTTAGTTAATCTTAATTTATTAGTAATATAAATAATAGGTGAAAAAATCATATATTCTATATTTTTACCATGAATTGGAATAATTGGTAAATTATTATCAAAAGCAAGTTTAGCAAAACCAGTTTTATATTTTTGAGATTTAGAATACCAATAAGTTTTATAAAAATTTTCAGACCCATATGTCATTTCTTCACCACCGCCCGGAATAATAAATAAATATTCATCATTTTTAATTAATTGTTCAGCATTTTGTCTAGTACCAATTACAATACCTAATAATAAATACCATGGGCACATAAAGTAAATTAGATAATGTCCTAATCCTCTAATTGTTTTTCTAGAATACTTATTAATAGTAAATAATCCTAATAATAATTCATAGTTATGAGTTGTATGTCTACTAATATAAATACATGAATTGTTGCCATTATAAATATTTTTTTTATTAATAACAGTAATTGGATAAAATAAAGTTAAAATATAATAAAGTACATTATTAAATAATTTATAAAATAATCCTTGTTGAATTTGTTTATAATTTTTCATTTTAGATAATATATTATGATATTTAATTAATAGTGTTATAATAATTGTTAATGTAATATTTAATATAAAAAAATAATTGAATTTTTATATTTATTATTAGACAACAAAAATGGGAGTTGCTTTTATACCACTCCACTTTTACTACAAGCCAGGACATCCTCTTAATGAGCAACTTTGTGTTGTTCTCGGAAGAGAGCGTGCTGGTCAATACACCGGCTTCTACAACTTCATTGGGGGTGCTGGGAGTCATGGCGAGAGCGAAAAAACAACTCTATTTAGAGAGACTGAGGAAGAGTTGGGTCTAGTACTTGACGATAGACTGCTTCAGACTTGTCTGATCGAAAGAGTTCGAGTTGGAGGTACGACATTCTTTGGATGTCATGTGACTGGTCTTTCTAGTCAGAAATGGCACCAAATGATGCAGGCTCGTGGTCGTGGATGTCCATGGGAGTATCAAGAGATGGATGATATCCAACACTTTCCAGTGGCACAGTTGATGTCAAACCCGAACATCTCACCATACGTACAAAAGTACATCCCGCTCTTGATGCGTTTTGTGGCTCGCATTCAGGTTACTCAACCGGTGCACTACAGCAAATTCAAGGCAATCGCACCGGCAAAGAGAATGCCAATGCTTTAATGCATAAAGTTCTCTTTATATGCTATACATTTTTGTATATTTTGTATTTTTTTTTAATTATATTAGTATACCAGTGATAATATTTATTTAAATTTTAAATTATGGGTGTAGCTTTTTTGCCATTATCTTTTTATAATAATCCAAAAAGTAAAGATCATGGTAAATTATGTATTATATTAGGAAAAGAAAATGGAAATCATAGTTATCAGAATAAATTTAATTTTATAGCCGGCAAACAAGAAAAGGATCAGTCAATACATGGTGCCTTAATTAAAGAAGTTAAAGAAGAATTGGGATTATATATAACTCAAGAATTATTACAGAAATGTTTAATATCTATAGTTAAGACTAAAATAACATATTATTTTACATGTTTTGTATCAGGAATAAGTGAAGATAAATGGCTAGAAATGATGTATATAAGAAATAGAACAGAAGGATTAGCAAATGATTATAAAGAAATGACAGAAATAAGATATTTTCCAATTTGCGAATTAGAGAATAATAAAGAGATATTATCTGAATTTGTTATTAGTCATATTGGATTAATATTAAATGAAGCAACTAAACTTAAATTTGAACAAGAAGTACACTATAAAGAATTTGTAAATGCGACTCCAGAAAATGAAAAAAGTATAATGTTGAGTTAATAATTTAATAATTAAATGTTAATTTAATTAAGATTTATAATTTAAATGAATCCTTTTTTACAATTCTTATTGCATTTATATAATTCTATAAATAATAAAAAGATATGTAAAGAGATCTATGAAGAATTAAGAATACCAATATTTGATAAAGATAATCATATAATAGATTTAAATATTAGTAAAAATATATTGAAAAATAATAATTTAATAGATAATGTATATTTATTTTGTCATTCAGTAACTGGAGATAAATATGAATTTGCACATATCGCAAAAGAAATATTAAAAAATTCAAAAAATGGTGTAATTAGTTATAATAGAAAATTTAGAAAATATAGCTCAACATTATCAACTGGTACAATCTCATTAAATGCAGAAAAAAATATTGAATTCAATATTACGGGATGTAGATATTTATTAGATTCATTAATAACATTTTTATATAAAAATTATTTAAATAAAAATACAAAAATAATATTAATAGGATTTTCAGCAGGAACGTCATTAATTGCATGCTATTTAGGATGTAAAAAAATAAAAAATAAAGAAAAAATAAAATATTCAATCTTAGTATCTGCTGGGTTTCATTATAAAAAATCTATGAAGAAAATGCCTATATTATCTAAAATATTGTGTTTCATAAATGTATATTTTTATTTTAAACATATACATATAAATCATAATCATAAATATTTATTAGATACATTATATTATTTTAATATATTTGCATATATTTTAAATATTTATAAATATTCAGGATTTCAATCAATAAATGAATATTTTTTAGAACATGATCCTAAATATTATCTAAATAATATAAATTCAAAAGTATATTTTATAAATTCATTAGATGATTTTTGTTTTCCAAATACTACAATATTGCCATTAATTGCTAAATATAAAAATAAAAAAAATTTTATATTTTATTTAGAAAATAATGGAGGACATATATGTTTTTATAAAGATGTATCAATGAATAATAAAATTATAGATTATATTAATAAAATTGAAGAATAATAGCAATAAAAAAAAATTGAATATATATATTTTTAAGAATTAATAATTACAGCAGTAATAATTGAGTTAACATGTTTACTATCAATAACTTTATCAAGTCTATTAAGCAAACTATTAATTCAACTATTAATAAAAAAGCTGAAAATCCATTTAATACAACAGTATCAATTGATAAAAAACAGAAGACAGAAGAATCAGTTAATTTATTTAATACAAAAAATGTTGTAATTTATGTTAGGGCATCTACAGATAATCAAGAAATTAATGCTCAAAAATTTTCATGTGAAGAATATTGTAGAAACAATAATTTATTAGTAAAATCAATTTATGTTGAAAAATGTTCAGCATTTAAAAATAAATCACAGAAACAATTAAATAAATTAATTAATGAAAATGAAAATATTAATTTAATTGTCTTTTCTATTGATAGATTTTCAAGAAATATTAATAAAGCAGATGTATTAGTACAGACATTAACACAAAAAAATATTAATTTAATTTCAATTAAAGAAAATATTAATTTAAATACTGCTTTAGGAAAACATAATTTCAGAAGTTACGTTAATGCAGCACAATATGAAAGTGAATTAATTAGTGAACGAGTAAAAAACAGTGTTAGATTTAGAAAATTAAATAATATTCCGATTGGTAAAGCACCATATGGTTATATTTATCTAAAAGATTCAAATGGATTTAAAAAAATGATTAAGAATGATAATGAATATGCTGTTATTGAATTCATTAGCAATAATTTATTTAAAGAAAGAAGTAGTGATCAATTAACTAATGAATTATATAAATTACTTAACAAATTAAAATGTGATTCAACTCAATTTGTACCAATTACATTTACATTAGAAGATAATCAATATGAATATGAAAACTATTCAGGTAATCATAAAATTAAGATTAAATATAATATTTTAGCAGATGTATTAAATGATTATAATATTAAAAAACAAGGAAAATTATGGACATCTCAATCAATTTCAAATGTATTTAAAAATATTTCACACAATGAATTACGTAGACTAAGAATTGCTTAGAGCAGTAATTAATTATTAAATAAAATTGAATTTTTTTTTACTTTAGTTAAAATGGAGAGTTTAGAAAATCAGGTTAATTTAATTGAAATTTTTAATTATATTGATTCATTTAAAAAAAGAGACAATAAAGTTAGTTTTAGATATTGTAGTGATGAAAAATGTATAAATTCTGCAAGATATGGAGTATTACAGAATTATCCAATATATTGTAATATACATAAAGAAAAATATATGTTTGATGTTATATCAAAAAAATGTATATATTCAGGTTGTATTGTACAACCAACATTTGGATATATATATAATAAACCAGAATATTGTAAAAAACACGCAAAAGATAATATGATTAATGTAAAATTACAGTTATGTACACATGAAAATTGTAGTAAAAAAGCAACTTATCGTCATTTAGAAATAAGATTAAATGATAAAAACAAATTAGAATTATTTATAAATAAAAATATTAAACCAATATATTGTAGAATACATAGAAAAGAAAATATGATTAACATATACAAAAAAATACACAAATAGAAACACATAATTTATATGTATTTAGATATCAAATTGTAATATGCACGTGCCATATGGCGTCTGTATAGAACTTCTTGTATGGTAAGTATTTCAAAATCACCGATAAGAAGTTTCAATACTAATTCAAATACATCAAGAAATGTGTATGCTGTATTTGGGACAAGGTCAAAAACTTTTTCAGTCTTTACTTGTTTGGACATCAGCTTAAATTTTTTAATGATGGACTTGTTAACAAGGACAATAAGAAAGTATGGCGCAATCATCTTGTGTTCTTTCTTTGAGATACTAATAATAAAGTATAAAAATTCAATTATTTTTTAAATAATAATTACTACTACTAACTACAGTAGTTATGTAATTAAATTTGTATTTAAAGATAATATATATACATATATATACATATAAGTTAAAATACTTATATGTATAAAACGCTCCTTTAGCTCAGTTGGTAGAGCCTCGGTCTTATGAGCCGAAGGTCGTGGGTTCGATCCCCACAGGGAGCATTTATTTTTTTGATAAAAAATTGAATTTATTTATTACATTAACAAAATGATGAATATTAAACAAGAAATGAATTTATTTACAATGTTTAATGAAATTGATTTATTTAAAGAAATAGAACAGCAATATAATATCCCAGAAGATATAAAAAATATAATAAAATCATATTTATTTGATGTAAATTTATTTAAAGATACGTGGAGAAATAAAATATTAAAAACATTATCAATAGTAGATAGAGGAATAGAATTAATACCACTATATTATGTAAGTGATACTGATTATTATTATTTATTAGCACCAATAATATTAAATGAATATTATTGTTTAGAATGTTATTTAGAAACATTATTTAAAAGACAAAAATATATAAATAATATAAACTGTATAACTTGCAATGATATACAAAATAATAAAGAATGGTGGACTAATATGTATAGATCTTCATATGACCGGTTTAAAAAAAGTTATAACCTAAATTCTTTAAAAAAATCATGTACATACGATTTTACAGGTATAAAAATATTTATAAAATCAAATACGCATTTAACAGAAATGATATTATCTGGGAAATTAGATAATTATAAATTAAAAGATTTAGTATTATTATTATGTAAAAAATAAAAATTATAATCTATCTAAATAATTTTTATCAGAATATTCGGGATCATTTAAAGGTGTATATGTTATAGCCATTGAACAATAGTTAACTGGATTTAATTTATAATCTCTAAATTTATATAAATTAAATTCAATTGCATGTTCTAATAATATTTTAAAGTTATACCAAAATTCATCATCGTGTCCATAACTAACAGCAGTACTATGTGCTAATTCATGAATAGCGACAAACATAATATCATTAAAATTATGAAATTCATTAGGGTTAATAAAATCTCGCAAACATAATGAAATATGTTCACCTTTATTGATATTAAATGACACTTCTTTTCCTGCTATAGTTGGAAAATTTTCTTTAATAGAATGAGATTTATAATTTTTTTGTAGTTTATAAATAATATTTTTAATAATTTTTAATTTTTTAGGGTTAATATTATTAGTGTTGTTATAATATTTTTTAGTCATTCTATTAATTAATTCTAATAAATTATTATCTACATTATATAATATTTCTCCTGCTTTATCATAATTACTATATGTATCAATAATTTTATATGATTTATTATTAATGTTATAGTTAAAATATGAAACATGACCAAAATAAATATAATGTTGTAATTTATGTATCAAATATAAAATTGCAACTATTATAAATCCTAATGAAATAGTTGTTAAAATTGGAGTAACTATATAATGATGTGATGAATTAGACATATTAATGTTAAGGTGCTAATAAAATTAAACTATAAGTTTATATGAGTTTTATAAATTAACTATAATAAATTAAATAATGTTTTTATATTTTTTAATAATTGAATTTAAAGAAATAAATTATTTTTATATATAATTATTAAATAATGTGTGGAATTTTTGTAGTTTTTCATAAAACTGGATTTTATCAAGATCAATATACTAATGAAAAAAATATATCAGAAATAAATAATTTCAAATTACAAGTTTATATTGATATATTAATTAATAATGCTAAATTAATGAAACATAGAGGATTTGAAGATAATCATAAAATTATTAATAATAAATTACTATTTTATCATAACAGATTATCAATAAATGATTTATCAAAAAATGGAGATCAACCATTATTTAATAATTTAATTGCAATTGCTGTAAATGGCGAATTTTATAATTATATAGAATTATATAATGAAGTTAAAGAACTATTACCTTCTTATAAATTCAAATCAAAATCTGATTCAGAAATAATAATTCCATTATACTTATTATATGGATCTGCATTTATAAATAAATTAAAAGGTATGTTTTCATTTGTATTATACGATATGACTAAAAATATATTTTTAGCATGTAGAGATCCTTTTGGTATTACTTCTTTATACTATGCAATTGATAATAATAGATTAATATTCAGTTCTGAATTAAAAAGTTTAATTCATTTATCTCAAAATGTTAAACCTTTTCCTCCAGGCTATTTATTTATAAATAACACATTTTTCAATTATTATAAACCAGAATGGTTAATTAATACTCAAAATAATCCAATCAAATTACCAATTGGTGATATAAATTATAAAGAATTACAAAAAAAATTGATAGATAGTGTATATTCACATATCACATTAACTGATCAACCAATTGGATTTTTATTAAGTGGGGGATTAGATAGTAGTTTAATTGTTTCAATTGCAAATTTTTTAAAAATAAAAAATATAATTAAAAATGAAATATTTACATTTACAATTGGATTAGAAGGAGGTAGTGATATTAAATATGCAGAAGAAGTAGCAAAAGAATTAAAAACTAATCATACGACATATAATTTTAATTTTAATGATGTAATTAATGAATTATCTAATATTATTTATTATATCGAAACATATGATATTACAACAGTTCGTGCGTCTATTTGTAACTATCTATTAATAAAGAAAATTAAAGAAAATACTAATATTAAGGTTTTATTATCTGGAGAAGGATCAGATGAATTATTTGGTGGATATTTATACTTTCATAAATGCCCTTCTGATAGTGAAATGCAATTAGAATTAACTGATAAATTAGTACAATTACATAAATATGATTGTCTAAGATCGCATAAATCAGGAATGGCTAATACTATAGAAGTAAGAGTACCATTTTTAGATATTGATTTTGTAAATTATGTAATGAATATTCCACCGAAATATAAATTAATTAATGAAAATCAACCAATTGAAAAATATATATTAAGAAAAGCATTTGATTCTTTGGATAATGTATTTTTACCAAATAGTGTATTATATAGACAAAAAGAACAATTTAGTGATGGCATATCTAATTCAGAAAATAATTTAATTGATCAATTAAAAGAATATGCTAATAATTTCATTTCTGATGATGAATTTGAAAAAAGAAATGAGATTTATACAACTAATACACCTATTAGTAAAGAACATATGATGTATAGAAAAATATTTGAAGATAGATTTAATAATAATACTGAAACTATTTTAACTGTGGATCACAATGCAGAATCAATTGCGTGTTCTACGAAAAGAGGGTTAGAATGGTTAAATATATCAGATAAATCACAATTAAATGATCCATCTGGTAGATCAATTGTAGACATCTATAAAACAAATTAAAAATGATTTAAATAGTTAATTTATTGTTTTGTAAAATAAAAATTGAATTTCTTTTTAAAGACTTAATACATAACATAATAAAGGTTAACAATGAGTCAATACAATAATATTAATGAATTTAACGTAGATTTAAGTAATAATCAAGTCCGTATTAAATTAAATGAGTATTTTAAAGAGATTCGTAATAAATTTTATTCTAATTTAGACATTTCATTTATGGATTATTTCTTAGATTTAACTAAAAATGAAGGTGAATTTATTGTTGAACATCAAAAATTACAAGACTACGGTGTTTTAACAAACATTAATACAAGTAAAGATATTAAAAAAGGATTAGATCGACTATTTTTAGTTGAAAATGAAGATTATAAGGTGGGACACGTGTCCCAGGTTAGAACTAAATCAACTGGTGAAAATACCGGTAATGTTATTAAAAATGAATACAAACTAACTCCATATGCTTTTAAATTATGTTTAATTCGTTCTAAAAATTCAAAAAAGTACGCTAAATACTATTTATTATTAGAACAGGTATTTAAAAATTATCAAGATTATCAAATTATGTATCAAAAAGTTTTATTATCTGGTAAAGATGATAAAATTGATGAACAGTCAAAAAAAATTGATAATCTAATTAAAGAAACAAAAAATTTAACAGATGAAAATAAAAAACAATCTGCCCAAATTGAAGAACTACTTGGCTATGCTAAAAAGACTACTGAACAGAATGAAGAACTTAAAGAAACAGTTGAAGACATGAATGAAGAGATTAAAGATATGAATGAAGAAATTAAAGAAATGAACGAAGATATTAATGATATGTCTAAAGACATTAATAACCTAAATGATACAATGGATGAAATTAAAGAATCATTTAAAGAAACTGCTGATCGTTCAGTACCTAACCCTAAAGAAGAAGTTGAGCGTCATGAATTTATCTTATTACAAAGTAAAGAAAATAATAATAAATTTACATTCTTACGAGGAATTAAAGAATTAAATGAAAATAAGATTCATTCTAAATACGCTGATTATAATGTAATCAAACGTGAATTTAATGCTAATCCTGTACAACTATTTAGACAATTCAGAGATACAATGAAAGAACGCTATGAAGTAGAAAAAAATAAAATTAAAAATAGTAAAGTCAAAAATAAAGTTGAATTAAAGAAACAAGCACAGAAAGTTAAAATTTCAAGTATCAAATTAGAATTAATGAATGGTTATACATTAAATGAATTATTAGACGATTTAACAGAAGTATGTAATGAGAAATTTAAAGATTATAGTCGTTATTCTGACAATCCTTAAATAAAAATTTTATAATATAATATATTTTTTTATTAATAATAATATACTTATCAAAAACAATTATTATGTTATCAACAATTAAATATATTATAAATTATTTTAAAACATCAAAAACAATCAAAGAACCATTAACACCAACAGAGGAAGAATCTAAATGTAATTATGTTAAAATAAAAGTATTTAAATAATAATTAATATTAATTAAATAATATATTTTTTTAACAATTAATTTATTAAAATGAGTAATAAAATTGATTTATTATCATTATCTGAAGTTAAATTATCATTAATTAAAGATAAAAAAATTATATTTAAGAATTTTGAAGATTTTAATATCTATCTTGTTAACTATAGTATTAAAATTACAATATTAGATTATATTAAATGTGTTCATTTATATTTTTTTAAAGAAGTAGATATAAATTTACTAAATGACTTTTTAAATTATTGTAAAGATGATCAATTGTTTAATATATCTGATGAAATTTTAATAAAATATAAATTAATAAAAGATAATACAGAAGATACATTAGAGACATTTATTAAAATAAATAATCTAAAATTGGATAAAGATTATAGAATTAGAAAAATTAATAATATTAATAAAGAAACAAAATCAAAATCAATAAATAAGGATTATAAATTTACATCAAGAATTCTAAAACAATGTTTATTAAAAAATGATATAAATTATATTGATTATTATTTATTATTAGAGAATTGTATATTACATTATACCAATTATCAAACTAATTTATATAATAAACTTGGATTTATAAAAGATATTAAATTAGATAATTTAATAAAAAATTACGAATATCAAAGTGAAAAAATTAATTTAGTTTATAGTGATATAGAAAATTTAAATAATCAAAATAAAATGTTAAATAATAATATTAATTTTACATATAAAAAGGTTATGGATGTAATGTATCAATTAAATTTACAAGAAGAAGAAAAAAATAAAGTCAATTCTAAATTTGTAAAAGTAATTAATACATTTGCATTATATAAATTAAATAGTAATAAAATAATTTATATTGATTGCAATTCTAAATTATTTAGTAACGTGGAAAAAATGACTAAATTAGAATTTGAAACCGATTTAGAATGTATATATAAAATAGAATATAATATAAAATATCTTAATATTATGTCTAAAATTTTATTTAAGTTTCCTGAAGATATTGATATTAATAGAAATACTATTTTATTATGTAATAATTTGTCTTATAATCATATAATAAATTATATAGATGAAGAATTAGCAAAATTTAATTAATTAATAGTAAATATTTGTCTTTATTTTTTTGTTAAAAATAGAATAAAATAATATAGTATAGTATAAAGTAAAATGAGTTTGATTATAAATTATAAAATTCCAGTATATGATGAATCAAATAAAATTATAAAATTTGAATTAAAATATATTTATGAAATTGAAATTAATAATATAAAAGAAAAGAAAGGAGGAGATATATTTGATGAAATAAATTTAGATGATATTATTATTAAAAAAGAAGAAAAAAGTGTGGAAAAAAACGTAGAAAATATAAATAAAAAGCAGAACATAGAAATATTTAAATTAGATACTAACTTAATTAAAAAACATAATATTAAAATAATTTCAGAAAAATCAACTGATGTAATTCATTATAAGATAAAAAATATTACATTTAATAATTATAATAGTATTTATGATATAAAATTATTAATATTCTATTTAATAGGAGTTCCAATAGAAAATCAGAATTTATATAATATAAAACAACCTAGTTTAGTATATGAATACAATAATCGAATAACTAATGAGCAAATAGATATAAATATAAATAATATAACTAACTTAATAAATGTAAAATATTATAATTATATTCCAATTGATTTTGATTTAGTAAATAATAGAATAAATTATATAATTGAATCGCATGAAAAAAATAAATACATAAGTCAAATAAATATAAATAAAAAAATAGAATTTGATTTAATATGTCTAAATGATTTTATAAATAAATATGGAAAAAATAATTTATATAAAGAATTAAATAAAGATGACGAATTATTAACTATAATATATAAAGGATTTGTTGAAAAATACTACCCATATTATACTATTGATTTATTTTTATTATATTTATCAAATAGCAATAAAAATATCGAATACTCTGAATTAAATATATTAAAAGATAAAATTATAAAAAAAAATGATAAAATTAAAGATATTTTTTCAAAAAATAAATCAAATATGCAAATTGATCTTAATTATAAAAAATTAATTTATCATATACCTAGTTATAATAATACAAAAAAAATAAATTTAAAAGAACTATTTAATAATATTGAATTAAGTAAATATGAAAATATTAAAAAGATAGAATTACAATTAGAAATAGATAATAAAACAATATATTTTAGTAAAAATAGTATATTATCTTATAATAATAAATTGAATGATGAAATAGATAATAAATTGAATAATTTATACATAAATAATAAAAATCATAATAGTTTATTAGATTCTGTATATTTAAAAAATAATATATTATTTATTATTTATTCAATAAAAGAAAAAGATATAATATTTGATATATACATATTAATAGACGATTTATTTGATATATATATAATATATAATGTATCTGATTATTTAGTATCGGCAAATAAAAATAAATCTATTAATGTTTATAAAGATTACGTTATTAACTATATAAATAAATTGTTAGTTCAATTATATAATAACAAAATAATAAATGAAAAAATAGTAGTAAATGAAAATAAAATTGATTTATTATTAATAGATTCGCAAATAATCATAAATGAACATATAAATAATTTTAATAAATTATATTTAGAATTATCTAATTTAGAAATATTAGATTTTTATAAATTAATAAATTATGATGAAGTAAATAATATAATTGAATTAAATAATTATAAAATTAAATATAACCTAAGTAACGAAAATAAACAGTATTTAAATGATTTAACACAAAATTATTATAACTTCTATATAAAAAATGATTTAATAGAAAAATATAAAAAATTATTATATTTTTCAAAAATAATTATAACTAATAGAATAAAAGACTTAAGAATAGATATTTTAAATATTAAAAAGGATGAATTAGAAGATATTATCACATTATTAAAATATATAATATACAATCAAATTATAAATAACAAAGATAATAAGAAAGATACAAAAAATATACTAAAAATTAAAAATAAATTAAAAAAATTAAAAGAAATAGATCCATTATTATATGCAATTAATAAAAAAAATACACAAAATTTATATTCTAGAAAATGTCAAGCATCACAACAACCCGATATTGTTGATATTAAAGATTTAAAAAAAATTAAAAATTATACTAAATATATAAATTTTACAACTGGAGAACCAATATATTATACTTGTAGTAATAAAAAATTTCCAACTGTAAAATTTTTAACAAATTTACATCCAAAAAATTATTGTATTCCATGTTGTAAAAAGAAAGCAATAGAAGATGTTAAAGTTAAATCTAAATATACTGCAATACATAATGAATGTCTAACAAATTATAAATATGATAAAAAAAATTTATTAACCGATGAGAAATCAAGATATATAATGAATTACTCGCCAAAAATTATAATAGAAAATTTAAGATTAATGCAAATTCCAGATGAATTAACAAAATTATTTAATAAAGTATATGAATCTGACGAAAGTACTTCAGTTAATGAGTCTAAATATTATATTTATGGTATAAATCAAGATGTTAATAATATTTCTAATGTCGGAATATATAATGTTATGTCTTTTGTATTAAATAAATCATCAGAAGAAACATTAACAATTATAAAAAAATTATTTATTAATAATGTAAACTTGTTTAATACAATAATGAATGGATTATTAATATATTATTTTCATAGTTTAAAAGAATTTTTAGTTATTTTAACTAATATATTTCAAGACAAAATATTAATAAATGATTTAAATTTTAATTTTTCTAAATGGAATGAATTATTTAGTGAAATTTTAAAATATCTGGGTTATATAATAATTACATTTGAAGAAATTATATATGACACAAATAATTATGATATAGAATTAAAAATACCAGAAAACATTAAAAATATTAATGAATATATATATAATAATGAAAATTTTAATTATATAATATTAATAAAAAGAAAATATAAAAATAAATACTTATATTATCCACTAGTTAAAGCAAATTATTATGAATATTATAGTAAAAATTTATTTATTAATCAAACCTATTCATTTAATTCTAAAATTATACGTCTAATTGGTGAAATAATAAAAGTGAAATTAGAACCAATAAACAATAGTTTAAATTTAGAGTTTATTGAAAAATTTTTATTAGAAAATAAAAAATACACAATTGAATATTATTATATCAATAATAAAAGTGAAATTTATAGCATATTAATTAAAAATAAAAACAATAAATATGTTTATTTAAATATTAATAAACAAAAAATATTTAATGATGCATTATATAATTATAATAAATCTAATAAAAAATATAAAAATGAATATATAAATTTAAAGTTATATAATATAAATTTAAATGATATCTTATTGTTTATAAAAGATTTTAATAATTATATTTATGTTCAAAATAAAAAATATTATTCAGAATTAGATTATAAATATTACATTAATACAATTGATAAAAAAAATATTATAATACCTAATATAAATAACAATCTAAATCAACATACTAAAGATACTTTTGCTTATTTGTATATAAATTCATTTATAATTTATAAAGATAATATTATTGGATTAATAATCGGTGTTAACATAAATAATATAAATAAAAATTATAATTTATATATTTCTAAAGAATTAAGTAAATCTATAGGTGAAAATATAGTAAAATCAAAAAGAAATGAAATATTAAAAATATTTAATAAAAAAAATATAAGTAAAGAAGATATTAAAATTATCCTAACTCGTCAGTTTTTAAATTTTAATAACACTATAGTAAATTACATATATAATCCAACAGAAATAAATAAAATTATCTATAAAAATAAATATATACCAGATAATAGAATTATAAAAAGAAATGAAGCACTATATCATACAAATTTATATAATTTATTATTAATACACTTTTCAAATAAATTATATAAAACAAAGAATATGATTATAAGAAGTAAAATAAAAAATGAAATATCTAATTTAACAAAAGAAAATATTAAATCTATTTTATCTAATGAATATAATAAAATAGATAATATAATAAAAAAATATATATTAAACGATGAATTAACATTAAAAATATTAAATAATTTTAATAACTTTATAAAAAATCAAATTATTAAAATTGCAAATAATTTATCAATTTTTAAATTGCCGGAATTAAAAAAGAAAATAATTAGTAATTTTGATGATACGTTATTTTTATTTGATAATATTACTATTTATAATATAATAAAGTTAGATAAAGATAAAGCAATAAAAGAATTAGATAAAATATTTCAAAATGAAATAATATATTCTAATTTAAATAATAAAGAAGAAATTACATTAGAATTGTGTGAAAATATTAAATCGTCATATAATTGTAAAAACAATAAACTAATAATATCTAAAAAATTATATTATCAATTTTTAGATATATGGTATTATGATTTAATAAATCCATTTAAACAAAAATTAATATTAAATTTAGTAAATTATAACTTAAATAATATATATCAATTTAAACAATTTAATAACGAAAAAATATATATTTACTTATAAATTGTAAAATAAAAATGGGTAAAAAAATAAATGAATTAGATTATGAACCAATAATTGATATTATAAATACTAAATCATGTAACGATACTGGAGATTTATATCAACTAAGTAGTAAATTTTATGAAATTATTAACGTTAAAGTAGCATTTTTGCTTTTTTTAACGTATTATATTTTAAATACTGATATTTTTATAGAAAAGGGATTAAGTAAAATATTTAATAATGTTTATGATTTCAATAATGATAAATTCACAGAAAGAGGAATTATTTTGTCTGGTATGATATTATCAATATGTTATATTTTATATGATGTATTAGATAGTAAAAATATAATTTAATTTTTAATATATAAAACATTATCTTTATTGTAATAAATTATTGAAATCAATAATTTTCTGATATTAATTGATTCTTCTAATGAGTTACTACCTACAATATTAATTTTTCCAGATGAAAATATTTTAATAGTTGTTTCTTTATCTGCATTACCTTCAATTGGAATTTTAAATTTAATAATAATTCCTGTATTTTTTTCAAAATTACATTTAATTAATCCAATTTCAAATTGTAATAATAATTCATAATTATAATTTTTATTATTTTGGAAATAATTATTCTTTTCATTTTTTTCATTTTGAAATTTTTTAAATTCAATTAGAATATTTTTTAATTTATTTAAATCAATAAATGTATTTTCTTTAATAATATTAAATTTATAATTTCTCATTACTGATTTTATGTACATAATTTCTATATTTTGGTTAACATCTTCTTTAATTGATTCTATTGACGATATCATTTTAATAACAATATCAATAATTGGTTTAATTAATTGAATATTTTCATAACATACATAAGTTATCTGAATTGTTCCATTAGTATATAATTTTAGATGATAAAATTTATCATTATCTAAATTTGGATCTAAAATAGTAAATGTAATTTGACTATTAAAATATTTACCGTTGCCCTGAACTTTTCTAGTTGGAACTGGTTTTTCTTTCTTTTTTCTTCCGCGGTTAGATTTTTTTACTGGAGTATTTAATTCAATATATTTTTTAGAGATATATTCTCCATAATTACATCCGATTTTAATTACTTCTGGTATTGATTCATTTAATGATAATTGTTTTATTAGAATACTTTCTTTAAATTTAATATTTGTTAATTTAGATACTACGGTAATTGTTGATAAACTTAAATTATTGAAATGTTCCTCCATATTTGATTAGTATAACTATATATGTTTTATTGTTTAAATAAAATTAATAAATTCAATTTTAAATAATTACTAATTATTAAATTTACTAATTTCATTAATATCATCACTTAAATCATTATAAAGATTATCATATGATTGATTTTTTCTTCTTTTAGAATGTAAAAATAAACTTGGAATTAATTCAATTAATAGTGTTGTTATGGGTGATATTTCATATTTTTCAACTACATTACCAACAACTTGTGATGTTTCATTACGTAATCTACGTAATTTAACTTTAATTACATCTGAATAGCCTTGTAAATCTGGACGGATTCCTAAAAATTCTCGTTCTCCATTACAAACAATTTCTAATCCACTGGCTAATGCTAAAATAAATTCTTCACCAAGACTGGCATATCTATTTCTATTTGCTTTTAACATAAGTAATTTAGCAACATATTCAATTTGTTCTAAATTACTATTATAATCTACTTTAGGAATTTTAGATAATGAAATACCTTCGTCTTCTAATTCTTCTGTTAAGTTATCTATTTTTTCTAATAGCGTTAATTTTAAATCTTCACGATTTTCATCTTCTATATTATAATCAAAATTATTATTATTATTTAATACTTTGTCAACAATTTTTTGATTTTGTTGTTCTTCAGTTAATTTGTAAGCAAATGAATTATTATCATATTGTTGTTTATTACTATAATTAATAAGATTATCTATTTCATAGTCATCAGACTTATTAGAAATTGTTTCAGTTTCAATATCTTGATTATTATTAGATTCTTCTTCTTCTTCAACATTATTTGTATTTTCTAGTAAAGATTCAAATACTGAATTATATTCATTTATTGGATTATAATTTAATAAATCTTCATTTTCAAATGTATCTAATTCTAATGTATTTTGAATTAATTCTTTTTCTATAAATTTAGGTTTTATAGAGTTATCAATTTCAGCGTTGTTAAATAATCCAGACATTCCAATTATATTGCTAATATCATTTGTATTTGACACTTGTTCATCCATATTTTATAAATATAAATAAATATAAAAATTATTATTTAAATAAGAATATATTTAAATAATAATTTAGTTTTAAATTATTATTTAAATAAAAAATATGATTAATAATTAAGTATAAAATAATTTATTAATATCATATTATCAATGTATTATTTATCTATTGATGTTGCAAATAAATCTTTAGCTGTTAGTTTTATATATTATAATAAAAGAGACATTAAATCTAATAACATTAAAATAACTAACTTATCTTCATTATGTTTATTTAATAATCAAATTAACAATATAATAAAATATTATATTTGTGAAGTTACGGATTTAATACCAAATAAAAAATTAAAACAAACTAATATAACTGAAAGATCAAGAGCATTAAATGCATATTTAAAAAAATTAATAGTAAAAATTAATAATTTAATAATTGAATTAGAAATAAAAAAAATTAAATTATTAATAGAATTACAACCCTCATTTAATGATAAATCTAAAACTATATTTAATCAAATAATATACGAATTTTCAAGTAATGAAATATATAAAATAAAAGTTATGAATGCGAGTTATAAAAATTTAATATATTTTGATAAAACTTTAATTCATTCAAATTTTATAAAAAAATATGCCAATAACTATTTAGCAAATAAAAATCATACTAAATATAATTTTTTATATTTTTTAAAATCATTTAACTTAATGCATTTAATTAAAAATATAAAGAAAAAAAATTATGATGATATTGCAGATAGTTTTATGCAAATAATAGCATATGTATATATATTAAAAAAATAATTATATCAATTTACAAATAACTACCATTAACTAACCATTACTATACTATGTTTTGGGTGGTGTATATTAATGTCCATTATTTATGTTAATGGTATTAATATCTTGAATTTGTTTTTGATATTCTGTTATATCTAACTCCCCACCATATATTTTTAAATTAAATTTATTAGGAGATATCATAATATTATTAATATTTTTTTTATAAAATATTTTATATAATTTTTTAACTGAATTATAAATATCAAAATGTTCTCGCTTATTGTAATGCAATTCTACATGAGCTTGTAGACATCCAACCGAGCAAAAATTTCCACTTATATCATATACAATTCCATCCGATGTGTTATTAATATTATGAATTATAAACCATGGTGTATTTTTGAATTTAAGAGTACAAAACCAACATCTTAAATTTGTAGTATTATTCCATTTTTGTAATGTAGTAAAATTATTAGGTATTTTATCATATAATATATTTATTTCATTAACTGGTGTTTTTATATTATTTAACAGTTCTTTATGATAAATATCTTCAATTTCAACGATCTCATCTATATTAATTCCTTTTAAAAATAAAATATTGGGTTCTTTAAAATCCATTTTTAAATAAATATTTTTTTAAATAAATATTTTTTTAACTAATTATTTTTAAAAAATATATCTTATTATTTAATATATAAAGAATATATTTAAAATAAAAAACAACACATTAATTTACTAAAATTATTGTGAAATATTCTATCAATACTTAATTAATATGTATGGTTATGGATATGATTATTACACCCCTAATGATGCTTTATATTTTGATGAGCAATCATATATAGATACAATAAAACCGTTAGATAAGATTGAAAATTTTGAAAATGATTTAGATAAATTATTAGAAGAGGATAGTTCAATAATAAATAAAATATGTGAACAAAAAAATCAATTTTGTGAAAAATTAAAATTAAAATATGAACAATGTGTTAATTTACTTCAGCAAAAAAATAATGAATTAATGACAAATAATAATCATATTACATTATTATATATTTTATTAATATTTGCAATTATATTTATATTTTATCAAAGAATAAGTATAAATAGTTTAAATCAATTAATATATATAATGAAGTGGAATATGAAATCTAATAATAAATATCCAGTATCACAATAATTGATTATAATGAATATATATTATCAATTCTATATTTTAATGCTTTAATTGAATCAATTAAATATCCAATAAGTTCTTTATTTGAGATTGTATATAAATCAACAATTTCTCCTTTATCTTTTCCACTGCATTCAATATGAACAGCCGATGGTATTACTTCATATAATTCTTGAGCAATCATGCCTTTATGTATTTTTTTTGTATTATCATTTTTATAAGTAAAGTTATAAGTATTTATTTTACATACCTTTTCTAATGAATCTTTAAAATCTGAGTTATTAATAATGTTTTTAGTTCTTCTATCTGACAATTCCATAAGTGTATTACATAAAATATATCCATCATTACGAATGGTAACTGTATTAATTAAATTCCCATTATTCATATTATTAAATTTAATTATTGAATTTTCATTATTGTTTTCATTATTTGTTATTATAGTTTCTATGCTTGACATATTTCTTTTAATATTATCATTATTATATGTATTAAATTTAATACCAACTCCAGTATTATTTAAATTATTTTCAGTAGTTAATTGTATTGGATATATTAAATTATTATTTTTGTCACTTAAAAATTCAATAATATTATTTTCACTTTTATTATAAATATTTAAGACACCAGCATCTGTCATATCAAATACTGTATATTTATTATTATCAATGTCGGTATTTTCTAATTTTAAACATCTACCGGTATCATTTTTTACATGAATACTATAATGTAAAGAATTAGTAAATAACTGTAAAGTATTATTTAAATTTAAAAAATTAGTATTTAGTGTATCTAAATACATAGTATTAATGCCACTTATTGATTTAAAATTATCTAAAATTAATGCTTTATTCTCAATTGCAATTCCGGGTGTATCAACAACAGTATAATTTAATTGTTGAGCATTTGCTATTAACGCATCTCCGTTAATTTTAATATTTGTATTTGTTGGATTATCAGAATTTATAAAATTAACATATTGGTTATTATTAGTTTTTAGTAATAAAGAACCATTTTGATCAATATTAATATCATTATAAATATTAGTGTTATTATTATATACTAATCGTATAGATTCGCCTAATTCATCATTAATAATTAAACGTTTAATTGGAGAAGCATTTATATTAATTCCAATTCTTTGGGTATCACTAATATATATTCCAGTTTTATTATTTGTTTTTAATACTATACTAGTTAATGGTGAATTATCATCTAAAATATACAATCCAGAGTCGTCATTTGTTAAATTTGTTATGTTAGTAATACTAACGGTATTTGATAATTGGCGAGGTTTTGATGGTAATAAAATTGACATAATTGTATATTAAATAATCTTTCATTAATTATATATTAAATACTGACTTGTATTTAAATTATTATTAAAGATTTAAATATAAGTTAGTATTGAAATTTAAATTAAAGTTTTAATAAATATTAGTAATATAATAAAAAAATATAATACAATTTTTATAGTTAATAATGTCTCAACCAGAAAAATTAGAACTTAATGCTACTTTAGTATCTGCAGTTATTGAAATTATTGAATTTTATTCAAAAAAAGGTGTTTTTAAGGTATCCGAATATAAAGATATTGCTACAATTACAGAACGCCTTACTGAAGTAAAAGAAGCATATGAAAAGAATGAAAAGAATTTTAATAATTTTAATATTACTGAATTAGCTTTTATTATTCAAATTTTTAAAGAAGGCTCACAACGTGTCCCAACATCTGTTGATAGTTTTGGACAAATTTTTGCAGTATATCAACACTTTACTAAAGTTCTAGAACAAGAAGTAGAAAAATCAAAAAATGAAGAAAAAAAAAGTAAGTTACCAACAGTAGAAGAATTAGATCAATAATGAATTAAAACATAATTGATTTAATTTTATTCTTCATTGAATCTATACTTTCATTATTTTCATATGACCAATTAATTTTTAATATTGTATCGTTCTTTAATATTTTAATATTAACACGATATCCTTTTTTTTCTAAAATTTGAACTATATTATAATATATTTCAAGTTGAAATTCTTTATGATTAATTGAATTTGGTATATTAAATGTTATTGGTAAATTAAATAATAATTCATGTTCATTATTTTTATATGCTAAATCAATTGCTGAGTTTATTTTATAAGATATGTCATTTATGATATCTGCAATTATTTTTTTTTTTGGATAATTTTTTTTTAATTTTTCAGCAGATATAATAATTCCTTTTTCCATGTTATAAAAATATTTATATACATTTATACATTTATAATTTTAATAAATATTTTTTTTATGTCATATATTTTAATGTTGCTGAATTATTTGTCAATAGTAGAAAATTTAATGCTTTTACATATACATACATCTTAACTGGTTTATATTGTTCAATTACATTTGATGAATATTCTATATATAATTCTCTAATCTTTGATAAATTCACATATCCAGACGGCTGTTGC